>ERZ808037.588-NODE-588-length-31906-cov-4.543529_pt1 | contig 31906 bp, 25 predicted proteins | sample MGYA00380190_ERZ808037 | MGnify/ENA primary metagenome ERZ808037 (study PRJEB31490, sample SAMN06133399) | mouse gut metagenome | isolation source: J9 | host: mice | place: China: Chengdu | collected 2015-05 ...
AAAACGCGGTGAGGTAAATCGCGCGAGCATCTTCCATCGTGAGCGGCTGGAACGCGCCGAACGGCTCGCCCTTGCTCGCACGCAACGTCTCGAGCAGCGGGTCAACGTCATCCGGCGTCAACCCGAAATCACCCAAGGTCGCCGGCATCCCGAGCTTGCGGAAGAACGCTTGCAGCGCGTCAATCGCCTCCAACTCGCATCCATCGCCCGGCTCGATTCCGAACACATCGCGCCCGAAATCGCGGAACCGCTGCGGGTCGGTGCGCCAGACATAGCGCATCCACGCCGGCATCACGACCGCAAGTCCTGCCCCATGCGTGATCTCGGGATGATGCGCCGACAGCTCGTGCTCGAGCGCATGGCTCTCCCAACCGCCTGCGCGTTTCGTCGGGGCGAGGCTGCGCCCGCAACCGGCCAGGTCGTTATGCGCGAGCGTGCCCGCCCACATGACGGTCGCACGCGCGTCGTAATCGTCTGGCCGCTCAATCACCCGAGGACCCGCCTCGAGCAACGCGCGAATCAGCCCCGTCGCGATGTTGTCCGTCACCGGCACCGCGCCGACGCCACTGAAATAACGCTCGCAGATGTGGACGATCATGTCCGTCACGCCCGCCGCCGTCTGATAAGCAGGCAAGGTGAACGTGACTTCGGGGTCCATGATGGCGAGCTTGGGGCGGAAGATGTTTCCCGACGCGCCGAGCTTGCGGTTCTCCGCATCGTTGCTGATAACGCACGAAGACGACGCCTCAGACCCCGCCGCTGGAATCGTGAGAACAGCCGCGACTGGCAAACACGCCTCGATTGGCTGTTTCTTCGAGAAGAAATCCCACACGTCGCCGCCGTAAGGCACGCCGAACGCGACGGCCTTCGCGGCGTCGATAACCGACCCGCCACCGACTGCGAGCACGCCCTCGACGCCCTCGGCCCGTGCCGCCTCGATGGCCGTGCGAACCCAATTCACCTCGGGATTCGGCCGCACGCCACCCGCTTCCGCAAACGCGACGCCCGCACCCGCGAGCGACGTCCTCACACGGTCGAGAAGCCCCGATCGCACGACCGACCCTTGCCCGAACACAAGCAGCACCTTTCCGAACCCGGCAGCGGCCACCTCGGCCCCGACCCGATCGGTCACGCCCCGCCCGAACACAAATCGCGTCGGAGAGCAGAACTCGAAATCGTTCATGCGGCCTCCTTCAACCTGGGCGAAACACCCATGGTCGCTTTATTCGTCAAAGATTTTGGAAACGCTAGAGTTTCCGTAAACGCACTCAATTGTCTTCGCAACGAGCGGCGCGATGGACAGCACCTTGATCTTGCCGGTCTGACGGTCAAGGGGCACGGGCACCGCATCGGTCACGACGACCTCCTCGATCGCCGAGTTCTCGATGCGATCATAGGCCGGACCACTGAAGAGACCATGCGTCGCGCAGGCGAACACTTTCTCGGCGCCGCGCGCGATCAGCGTGTCAGCTGCGGCGACGAGCGAGCCCGCCGTGTCGATCATATCATCGTTAATGATGCAGATCTTGCCAGTCACGTCGCCGATGAGCGCCGTGATCTCAGACTGATTGTGACGCGGGCGGTCCTTGTGCATGATCGCAATGTCGCTGTCGAGCTTCGTCTGGAACTTCTTCGCAGCCTTCGCGCGACCCACGTCGGGCGACACCACGCACAGCTTATCAGGGTCGAACCCCTTGTTCTTGTAATACTCCACGAAAAGGGGCATGGCGGTCATGTGGTTGACCGGCGAGGAGAAAAAGCCCTGGATGGCGTCCTGGTGCAAATCGACGGCGATGATGCGGTCGACGCCCGACACCGAGATGAGGTCCGCCACGAGGCGCGCGGTGATCGGCTCGCGCGGCGCAGCCTTGCGCTCCTGGCGGGCATAACCGTAATGCGCGATTACGGCGCACACCGAACGCGCGGACGCGCGCTTGGCGGCATCGGCCATGATGACCAGCTCCATGATGGCGTCGTTCACGTCATATCCGCCGCCTGCGCAGACGGACTGAACGATGAACACGTCGGCGCCGCGCACGCTCTCCTGATAGCGCACGTAAATCTCGCCGTTCGCGAACTTCTCGAGCTTCACGTTCCCAAGCTCGATGCCGAGATGCTCGGCAATCCCATCAGCCAGAGAAGGGTTCACCGAACCCGAGAAAACTGCCATCGTCTTGTGCATCTCAGTCATCGCCGCTCCTTACGTCGTCGCCTGTGCCGTTGTTTCCGTTGCGTCCAGTTTAACCCTCGCGCTCGAATTCCTCGCGCTTACGGCGCGCCCACCCCGCAATCTCCACCTGTTCGGGACGGGTAAGCGCCAAAGCGTCGGGCGACACATCGCGCGCGATGACGGACCCTGCGCCGATAACGGCCCCATCGCCGAGCTCGACCGGAGCCACCATCATCGTGTCGCTGCCGACGAACACGCCATCGCCGATGACGGTCGCCGACTTGTGCTTCCCGTCGTAATTGCAGGTGATCGAACCCGCGCCGATGTTCACGCCCTCGCCCATCGTCGTGTCGCCGATGTAAGACAGGTGCGGCACTTTCGAACCGCGCCCGATTGTAGATTTCTTGATTTCGACGTGCGTGCCCGCCTTCGCACCCTCGCACAGATGCGCACCCGGACGCAGGTAGGCCCGCGGCCCGCACGTCGCGCCGTCATCGACGCGCGCCTCGACCGCAACCGTCTCGTCAATCACGCATCCGCGCCCGACCACCGTGTCGGTCAGCCGCGTGTTCGGGCCGATAACGGAATCCTCGCCGACCTCGGTCGCGCCCATCAGGAACACCTGAGGCAGCAGCTCGACATCGGATGCGATTTTCACATCCGGCCCGATCCACGCCTGCGCCGGGTCCCACATCGTCACGCCCGCCGCCATATGCGCCGCGTTGACGCGCTTCTGCGCAATCGCCGTCGCCTCCGCGAGCTGCGCGCGCGAGTTTATCCCGAGGCACTCCGTGTCGTCACCTGCGGGCAGCGCCACGACCGCGCGCCCGGCGCGGCGACAGATTTCCAACACGTCAGTCAGGTAATACTCGCCCTGCGCGTTATCACTTCCAACCTGCTCGAGCGCCTCGAACAGCGCTTCGGCGTCGAAGCAGTAAAAGCCCGAGTTGCACTCGTCGACCGCCGCCTCCTCGGGCGTGGCGTCCTTCTGCTCCACGATCCGCTCGACCTGCCCCGAAGCATCGCGGATGATGCGCCCATAGCCGAACGGGTTTTCCGGGCGCATCGTCAACACGACGACCGCAGCCCCTTCCCGCTCGCGCGTCTCGACCAACGCGCGCATCGTATCGGCCGTGATCAACGGCGAGTCACCCGACAAGACGAGCAAGGAGCCCGAGAACCCGGCCAGCGCCTCGCGGCACGAGTTCACCGCGTCGGCCGTGCCCGTGAGCTCGCGTTGCACGACGATCTCGCAGTCGTCCGACACGAGCGGCTCGACCTGCTCGCGCAGGTGACCGACAACGGCCACGACGCGCTCGGCCCCCGCCTCGACAGCCGCATCGACGACCCACCGCACAAGCGGCTTGCCGAGCATCTCATGCGCGACCTTCGGCTTCTTCGACTTCATGCGCGTTCCCGCGCCCGCCGCCAAAACAATTGCAGCTGCGTCCATTACACTCCCCATCGGCTCAAACCATTCATTGATTGCAGGAACAGTATACGCGCCGCAAACGCGTTGCACTTCCGTTACCGTTCAGGCGCAAAAAACATCCGCACGCCCTCCCGTTTTGCGTTATTCTGTCTTATGTCAGCTTGAGAAGGGAGGCGGCCGCTTATTAGTCGTTCCGTTCGACGGCTGTTTTTTTGTACGCCGCGATAGAAGAGGTGCATCATGAGCATCACCGTCACTGGGCGCAAAATGAACGTAACTGACGCACTGCGCCAATATGCCGAGGAGAAGATCGGCAACTCCATGAAGGTCATGGACATCGATCCGCTCGATGCGGAAGTTGTTCTCAGCGTCAAGAAGAACCCCGCTGTTTCCAACGCGTGCAAGTGCGAGGTCACGATGCGCACGAAGGGCCACGTCGTGCACGTGGAGGAGAGCGAGATCGACATGTATGCCGCCATCGACGTCGCCGCCGCGAAGGTGCTGCGCCAGCTTCGCAAGTTCAAGACGCGCGTCGTCGACCGCAAGACCCGCGCCGCCGCGCACGGCGAGGGCGGCTCGATTCGCACCACCGGCGAGGGCACGGGCGATCTCGACCTCGACGCGCTGATGGCCGACTTGGCCGACGACGAGGTCGTGCGTACGAAGGAAATCGAGTTCGAGCCGATGACCGAAGAGGAGGCGCTCGTCAAAATCGACCTGCTCGGGCACGACTTCTTCGCGTTCACCGACCGCGACACGAACGTCGTCTGCATTCTTTATCGTCGAAGCGAGGGCGGCTACGGCCTCCTCAAGCAAGCAGAGTAAGAAAGGGAGAGCATGGCAACCATTGACACGATCCGCGAGATCCTGCAGGAAAACCTCGACATCGAGCCGGCAAACGTGACGGAGGAATCGACGTTCGACTCGCTCGGCATCGACTCGCTCGACACGGTGCAGATGATCTGCGACCTGGAGGAGAAGCTCGACATCGACTTCGGCGAACCCGAGGGGCTCACCACCGTCGGCGATGTCGTGCGTCACATCGAATCGCTCTCGTAGGGGCGGGCTATTGCCCGCCCGGTACGACCGAGAGTCGCGCCCTCAAAGCGCTTCCTTGATGGCGGCGATCGAATAGAGGCTGCCGAACGCGCACACGATTCCATCGGGGCCCGCCAACCGGCGGGCCTCTTCTATTGCCTCGCGAAACGAACCCGCCGCAACCGCCTCGGCGCCAGGCGCCTCCTCGCGCACCGCCAATGCAAGCTCAGAAGCCGCAAGCGCCCGGGGATTCGGCGGTGTCGCGCACATGAACGCGCGAGCAAGCGGCGCAACCTCGCGAATCATGGGACGGTAATCCTTGTCGGCAAGCACGCTCATCACGAACACGAACTTCTCGCCGGGAAACACATCCCTCAGCGAATCAGCGAGCGCCGCCGCCCCCTGCGGATTGTGCCCGCCATCCACGATGACGGTCGGCTCTCCCGCGACAACCTCGAACCGCCCCGGCCAACTCGTCTCGGCAATCCCGCGCGTTGTCGCTTCCTCGCCGATCGCCCAACCGCGACGCGCGAGCGCCCGCGCCGCCTCGATGGCCAGCACCGCGTTAAAGGGCTGGTAAGTTGCGAGGAGCTTGGTTCGAAACGCTTCGCCCGCGTAATCGAACGAACGAGCCCCTTCGGACACGCCACCCGCATCGACCTGCGAGAAATCGGGGACAACGAGCTCGCATCCGCATCGCTCGACCGCGTCGCGCACGGCCCGCATCGCACCGGCATCGTCTTGCGGCCACGAGACGGCGGTCGCGCCCGCTTTCACGATGCCCGCCTTCTCCCGCGCGATTGCCTCCGGCGTGTCGCCGAGCATGCCCACATGATCGAGCCCGATGCGCGTGATGACGCAAACCTCCGGCGCCTCGATAACGTTCGTCGAGTCAAGCCGCCCGCCGAGCCCCACTTCGCACACGACGATGTCGCATGCTCTCCGCGCAAAATGCTCGAACGCCACGGCTGTCATGAGCTCGAACTCCGTCGGATGCTCCCCCGTCTCAGCAGCCATCGCCTCGGCGTGTTCCCGCACGAACAGCGTGACGTCGCGCAGCTCGTCAAGCGAGATGTTCTCCCCGCCAACGCGAATGCGCTCCTCGAAATCAATCAGATAAGGGCTCGTGAACAACCCGACACGCAACCTCGCGCACCGCAGCACGCTCGCCAGAAACGAGCACACCGAGCCCTTCCCGTTCGTGCCCGCCACATGCACGAACCGCAACCGGTCCTGCGGCCGCCCCATCCGGTCGAGCAGCTCTTGCGTCCGTTCGAGCCCCAACCGCGACTCCTGCCACCGCGGCTCATTGATATATGCAATCGGATCAAACCCGGTCATTCGGCCAGCAACCGTCCCAACGTCGCAAAATCCTCTTCCAGCGCCGCCTGCTTCGACCGGTCGTAAATCGCCGCAGCCGGATGGTAAATCGGAAACACCTTGAACTTCCCCGCCTCCTGCAACCGCCCATGCAGCTGCGTGATCCCGACGTCGGTCTTCAAGATGAACTTCGTCGCGAAATTCCCCAGCGTCACGATGAACTCGGGGTCGATCGCCCTCGTCTGCGCACGCAAGAACGGCGTGCACGCCTGGATCTCCTCGGCCCGCGGATTGCGATTGCTGGGCGGCCGGCATTTCAGCACGTTCGCGATGAACACGTCCTCGCGCTCGAGCCCCGCGATCTCGAGCAGCGCATTCAGGTTCTGCCCCGCCTTGCCGACGAACGGGACGCCCTGAAGGTCCTCGTTCTTCCCCGGCGCCTCGCCAACAATCAGCACCCGCGCCTCGGGATTGCCGTCGCCGAACACCGTCTGCGTGCGCCCGTCCGCAAGCGGGCACGCGCGACACGCTTCCACCTGCGCGCGCAATTCATCAAGCGAAATCTGCTTCTTCGCAGTCATCACGCCACCTTACCTGTAAACCCGTGTCAAACGCTGGCCGAACCCGACGAGCATCTCATAAGGCGTCGTCTTCGCTTTCTCGGCGAGCTCATCGATCGTGACCTGCGCGGCACCGTCCTCGCCGACGATGATCACATGGTCGCCGACTTGCGGGTCAAACGAGAGGCTGCGCCAGTTGCGCAAATCGATCTCGAACATGCACTGGCTCATGCAGATCTCGCCGACCTGCGGGTGATAACGCCCGTCCATGATGAAATCGATCTTGCCCGAAAGCCCGCGCCGCAGCCCGTCGGCGAACCCGATCGGCGCCGTGCAGATCTTCACCGACCCCGGGCTGCGATAGCTGTAGCCATAGGAAACGCCCTCGCTCATCGGCACGACATGCGTGTCGCTGACACGGGCATGCACGCTCATGGCCGGCCGAATGTCGAGCCGGTCGCGCGTCGCCTCGCACGGCTGAATGCCGTAAAGTGCCAACCCGCAGCGCACCATGTCGAAATGCGCCTCGCGGAACCGAAACGTCGCCGCCGAGTTCGCCGCGTGCACGACGCCCGGGTCAAACCCGGCCGCCCGAACCGACGCGAGCGCCTCGTCAAACCGCGCGAGCGCCATGTTGAAATCGAGCATCTCGGGATTGTCGGCCGTCGCGAAATGCGTGAACGTCCCCTCGAGCTCGAGCGCGCGATGGAAACTGACCTGATGCAGAAACTCAACCGCGTCGCGAAACGACACGCCGATACGGTTCATCCCCGTGTTCACTGCCAAGTGATAAGGCGCCATGACCCCGTGCAAATCAGCCATCTCGCCATAAGCGACCGCGAAATCAGGTTCATAAACCGCCGGCGTGATGCGGTGCGACAAAAGCAGCGGAATGCTCGCGCGCGGCGGCTGCTCCAAAAGAACGATCGGGGCCGTGATGCCCGCCTCGCGCAGCTCGACGCCCTCGGAAACCGTTGCGACCGCGAGCCGGTCGGCGCCGGCACCGATCATCGCCTTCGAACACTCGACCGCACCATGACCATAGGCATCAGCAGCAACCACCGCCATGAGCCGCGTGCGCGACTCGAGATAGCGCCGCGTTTCAGCCACGTTGTGCCGAATGGCCGCCAAGTCGATCTCCAGCCACGCCCAGCGCTGATCAGCGCCCGCCGCGACAGCCGCCCGAGACGGCTGCGGCCGCTTCGTGGGTTGAGCTCGCCGCTCATGCTGCGCCGGTGCAGCATGTTGCGCGATTCCGGAATGAGCCGGGGCGGTGAACCGCCCATGCGCGCCGTTCAGGACCCTGTCGGCAATCGGCGAATCCGTCGAGGGCCCGGGCACCCCTTTACCAGCCGCAAGTGCTTCCTGCAGCCGCCGCGAAGCCTCGCCCGCCGACTCAAAGTCGTCGTCGCGCCGCCCCGCAAATCCCGTGAACCCGTTCAGCAAATCCGCCATGCCGCTCCTCTTCAAACAATGAGACACAATGCCAGGCATCGTGTCTCATCAGGATAGCACGTTGCCACGAGCGTCAAAACTAGTGCCCGCACCCCGCCATCATCTTTGCAGCATGGGGCAGCGCTTTCACGATGCCATCCCAATTCTCGCGCGCGGCCTTCTCGCTGCCGGGCAAGTTAATGACGATGTGGCGCCCGCGCTGCATGCAAAGCGCCCGCGAGAGCATGGCGTAAGGCGTGATTGCCAGCGAGTGCGCGCGCATGGCCTCCGCGATGCCGGGAACGTTGCGCTCGCACACGTCCTGCGTGGCCTCGGGAGTCACGTCGCGCAACGACAACCCGCTGCCGCCGCATGTCAACACGATGTCTGCGTCTACGACATCGCACGCCTCGACGATGGCGGCTGCGATGTCGGCCCGCTCGTCCTTCACGATGACGCGGCTCGCGCATTCCCAACCGTTCTCCGCGATGAGCGCCTCGAGCGCCGCACCCGCCGTGTCCTCCTCGATCGAACGCGTGTCAGAGCACGTCACGATCGCAAACTTCAACTCAGCCATTACAAAAGCACCTCTTCCGGAATATCCAACATCACGCAGTCGAGCACGTCACCCTCGGCGAACTCACCCGGCCCTTCGGGCAGCACGACAAAGCAATTCGCGCGCTGAATCGGCCCGAACAAACCCGAGCTCTGGTTCTTCGCCGGCGTCACGAGATAACCCGCATCGTCCTTTGTCAGCGTTGCGCGGTTGAAAATGCGCCGCGGGTCGCGCTTCTTCGTCGACCCCACGAGCCGCGCGCGCACGCGCGGAAGCTCGAAATGCGAATAGCCCTGCATCTTACGCAACGCCGGGCGGATGATCATCTGGAACCCGAGGTAAGCCGCCGCCGGGTTGCCCGGCAGCCCGAACACCGGCGTTCCCTCAACGACCCCGAAGGTCTGCGCCTTGCCCGGCCGCATGTTCACCGTGGTCATGAGCAGCTCACCCGCATCGTCGACGACCTTCTTGATGAAGTCGTAATCGCCGTTGGCCGCGCCACCGCTCGTCACGACGAAGTCGAACTTCGAGCACGCATCGAGAACCGCCGCCCGGAGCCCCTCGAAATCGTCAGCCGCGATCGGCAAAACCGTCGGCACCGCGCCCGCGTCAATCGCGCACGCCGCAAGCGCATAGCTGTTCGAATTGCGAATCTTGCCCTGCGTCGGAACCTCGGTCGGATCGACGAGCTCCGACCCCGTCGCAATGATGCCGACAGTCGGACGGCGGAACGTGCGCACCTTCGTCACGCCGCACCCCGCCAGGAACCCGACACCAGCAGAATGAATCACTTCGCCGGCGCGGACGACGACCTCCCCGGCCTTCGCCTCCTCGCCGGCAGCGCGCACGCAATTGCCCGCATCGACTGGCGCCGTGAAAGCCACCCGGCTCCCCTCGCGCCCGTTGCCACTCACGACATCGACGATCTCATACTTCACGACAGAATCAGCCACCTCGGGCAGCGGCGCGCCCGTCATGATGCGCACGCACTCGCCCTCGCCAATCGGCCCGCCATACCACGACCCCGCCGGCACCTCGGCGATCACATCGAGATCAACCGGCGCATCCGCCGACGCGCCCGCCAGCTGGGACGCCCGCATCGCATATCCATCCATGGCCGAATGCGCAAACGGCGATATGTCGATGTCGCTCGCCAAGTCCTCAGCCGCCACGCGCCCGATGACGTCAAGCAACCCGACTTCCTCGCTCGGCATCGCCTCAACCCGAGAAAGCACGAGCTCCCGCGCCTCCTCAAGCGAAATCATCTCCGGAACTCCCACCAAAACCTCCTATGACACTATTCAAAACGGAGGATATTGTAGCAAATTGCTACAAATAAATAGCAGTCTCGCTCGGGGGTGGCACGTTCCGCCGCTTGCGCAGGCGGGCAAGACCTGGCTGGTGAGCCAATGCCCTGCCGCCGAGCAGCTGTAGGCGGAACGTGTTACCCCCGAGCGAGACGGACGATCGAGAAAACCTTAGCGGTTGATGTTGTAAAACGCCGACATCCCCGCGTAAACCGCCTGCGAGTCGAGCTCCTCCTCGATGCGGAGCAGCTGGTTGTATTTCGCCACGCGATCCGAGCGGCACGGCGCGCCCGTCTTGATCTGACCCGTGTTGCATGCGACGGACAGGTCGGCGATCGTCGTGTCCTCGGTCTCGCCCGAGCGGTGCGACATGACGCACGCATAGCCATGAGTCTTCGCAAGCTCAATGGCCTCGAGCGTCTCGGTAAGCGAGCCGATCTGGTTCACCTTGATGAGAATCGCGTTCGCGCAGCCGAGCTCGATGCCCTTGGCCAGGCGCTCGGAATTCGTCACGAACAGGTCGTCGCCGACGAGCTGCACGCGGTCGCCGATGCGGTCGGTCAGCTTCTTCCAGCCGTCCCAATCCTCCTCGGCCATGCCGTCCTCGATCGAAATGATCGGGAACTCGTCGACGAGCGCCTCCCAGTAATCGACCATCTCGTCGCTCGTGAGCTCGCGGCCCTCGCCGGCCAGAACATACTTGCCCTTCTTCGCGTCGTAAAACTCGGTCGAAGCCGGGTCCATCGCGAACATGATGTCGGAGCCGGGCTCGTAGCCAGCGGCCTTGCACGCCTTGACGATATACTCGAGCGGCTCCTTGTTCGTCTTGAAGTTCGGCGCGAAACCGCCCTCGTCGCCCACGCCGCCGCCGAGGCCCGCGTCATGCAGCACCTTCTTGAGCGTGTGGTAAATCTCAGCGCACCAGCGCAGCGCCTCCGCGAACGTGGGAGCGCCGACCGGCATGATCATGAACTCCTGGAAGTCCACGTTGTTGTCGGCATGCACACCGCCGTTCAAGATGTTCATCATCGGCGTCGGCAACAAATGGGCATTCGGCCCGCCGACATATTTGTAAAGCGGCAGCGCAGCTTCCTCGGCAGACGCCTTCGCGATCGCAAGCGACACGCCGAGAATCGCGTTCGCACCGAAGTTGCCCTTGTTGTCGGTCCCGTCGATGTCAATCATGACCGCGTCAATCGAACGCTGGTCGTCGGACTCGAGCCCGACCAGCTCATCGGCGAGCTCGTTGTTCACATGCTCGACCGCCTTCTGCACGCCCTTGCCGAGATAGCGATCCTTGTCGCCATCGCGCAGCTCAACAGCCTCGAACGCACCGGTCGAAGCACCGGACGGCACCATCGCACGCCCCATTGCGCCGCTTTCGAGAACGACTTCCACCTCCACCGTGGGGTTGCCGCGCGAATCCAGCACCTCGCGCCCGAAAACATCGATGATCATGCTCATTTCGTTTCCTCCTCAGGAACCGCCGTTATCAACCTGCATATGATATCACTTGCCCGCAAAGCAGTCGTCTTTCCCAATTGCTGCGATTTCGACAAATGTTACCATGAAACCCCAGCTCAGGCAGCAAATTTGCCGCTCTTTCCGCTATAATATGAAAGTTCGAAGCGCGAGAGAGACGCCTCACAAACGCACCGCGACACGACTCCTCGAGACAAGGAGCCCACCATGAGACGATGCGGGTCGATCTTCCTGTCGTTGAGCCTTGCCCTCCTCATGTTCCCGACTTCAGCGCTTGTGGCCGACGGCGACGCATATGCAGACCCGCTCGTCGCGCAATCCGAGCTCCAGGCAAGCAGCGCGAACTCCACCCCCGCAACCAGCGATGTGAAGCACACGGTCTCGAAGACGATCGGCACAAAGCAACGCGCCGTCCCGCAGGCGACCGACTTCCACCAGGCGTTCGGCGTGACTCACGGCTACCCCGCTTATGACGGCACATTCAACGCCGACGTGACGAAAGCGGCCGACAGCGCAACCGCTGAGGCGCAAGAGCTCGCTGTGAAGGCGGAGAACACGGCGATCTTCGACTATGACGCCATCGACGAAGGCGGTAACCTCTACAAGAACGGCGCCCGGAAAACCGAGAGCGCCGACGGCAAGACCGTCACAAAGCTCGTGCGCCACACAGCCGGCGTGAACAACTATGGCGAGACGATCCCCGACAGCACACCCGCCACGATCACGCGCCTGTCGCTGCGCATGGTGAGATACGGCAACGTCGTGACCGGGCTTTACGCGCCGCCGGGCGAAGTGGTCAAAGTCACGCTGCGCTCAACCTCGTCCAACAAGGCACCGGAGGAGCTCGGCCTGCAGGCGCAGATCGGCAACTACAGCGGCAACGCCCACACGTCGGTCATCTCCAACACCGAGAAATACAACCTCACACGCATGCCGGACATCAGCAAGACCCTCGCCCTCGACAAGCAGACAACCTACATCGGCTCGCCGCTCGGCGGGGCGATCCTCATCTACTCGAACGGCATCGGCGGCACGACGGTCGAGATGGAAATCGAAGGCGCCATCGAGATGCCGACTTACTTTTACGGCGAGTCGCCCGGCAGCGAGTCGTCGGCCGCCAAGCTCGCCGAAATCGCCGAGCAGCTCCAGAAGCCCGGGCCTTACTTCGCGTTCAGCACCCCGCGCGGCGTGCGCGCCGTCGGCCCCTCGTCGATCATCCGCGACATGGACCCCGCGAAACTCGTCGCCATCATGGAATTCTGGGACAAGGCCGTGGGCCTCTCGCTCCAGTTCGAGGCCGGCCCGTTCGACAAGGACGACCCCGACACGAACCTGATGGTCGAGATGTTCGATCCGCATATTCCCGCGGGCATCGCGGTCAACATGGGGCAATGGTGCATCTGCCCGGTTAGCTGGGGCAAAAACTTCCTCGACATCAACCAATACGTTTCGGGCGGCGGCTGGGGCGCCATCCACGAGTTGAACCACTCGTTCCCCTGGGGTGGCGCGATCGACGGCATGACCGAGATCTCGAACAACGTCATCAACGCGATGACCTACCAGCTCTACACCAACATCGCAGCGAACCGCTACGAGCCCACGAACCGCTCCAACCCAAGCAGCGGGGGCCTCGACGGCTGGAACTGGTGCACCGACATGTACACGACGATGGAGCGGCTGCGCCTCAACAAAGAGGCCTATGACGCAGGAAAGGCCTACCCGTTCACGGAGTGGAACCTCGGCGTCTACGTGCCGCTGCAGCACCGGTTCGGCGCCGACCGCTTCCTCGAGGCCGTGCACCTTTACCACAAGAAAGGCGGAAAATACAACACGAAGCTCACTGGCAACGAGCTCTACACCAACTCGAACGTGTGGATGCGTGCAGCGAGCGAAGCGTGCGGGATGAACATGGGCTACTACATGCGCGACATCCAGTTCTTCCCCGAGCTCGCGACGGGCGATGCGAGCCAGACCGACTACATCACGACCGACGTGCGGACGGCCGCCGCCCAAACCGGCACGGGGCCGGTCTACATCCCGAGCGGCTGCCTCTACGCGAGCGGCTTCGTGGACGGCGACGAAGTCACCGAGATGGGCCGCCCCTTCCGCATTCCCTATGGCCAGAAGAAGATCTTGAACCTCAACAGCTCGACCGACGGCGGCTACATCTCGGTTGCCAACGGCGAGACGGTCGAGGTCACGAGCTGCACGAACCCGGCGCACGGCGGCATCGTCCGCGATGGCAACGTGCTGGTTTACACGCCCGACCCGGACTTCCTCGAAGACACGTTCGACGTCACCGTGAAGCTCACCATCACCAAAGCGAGCGACCCAGCCTACGTCGGCTTGACCCAAGACGTCACTTACCGGATCTCGCTGCTGCAAGACACGTCGCAATATGGCTTCACCACGGCGTTCTACGATCACCCGGAAACGCTTGCAAACTATGACGACCAAGCAAAGACAGCCGACCCGCTCGTCGCGCTCGCCAATAACGTGTCGAACAGGATCCCCTCCTCCATGCAAATCGAAACCAAAGCAGGCTTCGACGGTCCAGGCAAGGAATCAGCCGGACGCTTCGCCGTCGTCGAAGGAGCGCTCGACCTCCCCAAGACGGGCGACGTCGAGCTCAACATCAGCGGCAACGTCTACTTCACCACATGCTTCGCGGCATCGCATGAAACGCTGCCGGCCATCGCCGACGCGCAACAAAAGAAAAACCGCGGGGGGAACAAGCGCGTCCGCGTCTACGTCATCCCCGCGGGAAGCGAAGCGCCCGCCAACACGAGCGCCTATGCCGCCGTGGTGAACCAAGGCGAACCGCTTTACGTGCGCGCCTACGTCGGCATACCTTACGACTGCACCGGAAGATACCGCATCGGCTACGTCGACAACGGAACCGTGAAGGACTTCGACGCGAGCGCGCTCGTGCGCACGGCCCCCGCCTCCCTGGAGACGCCGGCCGTCAGCGACTACACAGTGCCGGAGAAAGCCTATTCCTACCCCGACCCCACCTTCCTCGAAACGGCGCTCTATGACTACCAGCCGGAGAACATGCACGGCGCTACGGCGACTGCTTGGAAATATAAGGCCGCCGCTCCCGGCGAAGGGGGCAACGACTACCTCAATCCGACCCTTAACGACAACTGGGAAGCCCTTGGCACATATGGCGGCAATGGCACCGCCAATATTATCGATGGCTACCCCGAAGAAACGCCCGAAGACAGGACGTTCATGCGCGGCAATTTGAAAACTCATTTCCACAGCGCGACCGCAGGCCAGGACTTCCCGGCATGCTTTATCATCGACTTGCCGGGTGAAAGCGGCATAACGTTCAACACGATTCGCTACAAGGGCCATGCCGATTTCGAGTTCCGTGGAAAGATAAGGGACTACGAGGTATGGGTGGGCAACGACCGGAGCAGTCTCCACAAGATCGAGACGGAGTCGAGCCGGGGCCGGCACGGCTACGACTACGAAGAATTCAATATGATCGACCTAAAGGAGACCGTCACGGCAAAATGCCTGTGCATCGTCGCGAAGAACTGCTACCCCGCCAACGGCCAATACTACTACGCATTCGCCGACCTCTCGGTGGGGATGCTCTCGAAACTAACCGACGCCGCAGAGATCTTCACCGATTTCACCATGACCGACGGAGAGACGGGCGCGTGGGCCGTGGACACCGAGACGCTCGTGAACACGCGCTGCCCCATAAAAGCAACGGACACGGGCACGGGCACGTTCAAGTTCACGGGGACGGGCGTCATCATCTACTCCACAACCAGCCCCGATTACGGCAAGATGCTGGTCACGGTGGATGGCGGCACCGCCAACGAGACCGTAACCGAAGTTGACCTGTGCAGCTCAACATCCCTCGGCCAACAAGCAGTGTTCTGGAAATCGTTCATCAACTCGGGCGACCACGTCGTCAAAGTCGAGCCGAAAACAAAGGGCACTGACCGGATCAACATCGAGAACTTCGAGGTCACCGGCACAAAGGCGAGCGCGAACGCAATCAACGAGCGCAAGCAAAAAACCGGATTCTACGTCGAGATGAGCACGCCATCCGTCACCTACACGGGCACGGCGCATGAGCCCAAGGTCACGCCTTACTACAAAGGCGAGAACGTAACCGATCTCAGTTCAGTCGCTTACTACAACAACACGAACGCGGGAACCGCCGCCGCAGTCGTGACCCTGCAGGACGAGTCGATCAACGACGGGCATCCCCTCACGGCCGTCTCCGTGTTCAATATCGAAAAAATCTCCCATCCTGGAACAGTGACGGCGACAGCGAGTCTGGGCACTTCCAACTCCTACAAATATGGCCAGGCGACCCTTCCCACGCCGACGATGGCAGTGACCGGCACGGACCTCGAGCATTCGTCGGCGTTCTATTACAGCGCCACCGAGAATGGCGAGGGCCGACCTTGGGAAGAGCTGACGACGACCGCGCTCGCCACGGGAACTTACTACCTCTGGGGAGTGGCAACCTTCCAGAACCACGTCGATGTCACCTCGCCGCGCGTCACCTTCACAATCGAGAAAGGCGAAACCTACAACGGTCCGAGTTCGGTGGAGATCTCCGGCGGCGTGAACTCCTACCGCTACGAACAAGAAGAGCTCCCGATGCCCGAACTCGTCCAAGGCCCCAGAAACGCAAATCCGACGTTCTATTACAGCGATTCCGAAACCGGCGAGGGCGAGCTTTGGAGCAACTTGGCTTCCACCGCGTCCCTCGCGCTGGGCGACTATTACGTATGGGCCAAAGTGTCATCGCCGAACTACGAGAACGAGGTGACCACCCCGCCCACCCGCTTCACTGTCAAGAAGGGGCTCTACAGCGGCGACATGAGCGTCTCGTTCCCCGCAAACAAGAGCACTTGGGCCTATGGCCAGGCGGCACCAATTCCGAGTCCCACGATTTCCGGAGAGCCAGATAACTCGGATGTCACCCTTTATTACAGCGGCTCGCAGTCTGGCGCGAGGCAGAAATGGACGACCTCGATGACGTCGACCTCCTTCATTCCGGGCACATATTATCTCTGGGGCGTGGCCGAATCGCAAAACTACGAAGACGTCACGACCGCGCGCGTGCCGTTCACCGTGACTCAAGGCCAGCTCAGCACCTTCCCCGTCACGCAAGCGAAGACTTATCCGTCCTCCATCGAGTTCCCCTTGCAAGCTGCGACGGGCACGGCGGCGACCGAGGGAGTGACGCTCGACATCTACGTCAAGCCGGCGGCGACCGGAAGCTGGACCAAGAAGCTCTCCAACCTCTCCCCGAAAGCCATCAAGGGCACGATTACCGGGCTTGCGGCCGACACGGCTTACCAATATCGCGTGCGGGCATCAAAGGCCGTCGACGGCAAAACCGTCGCGGCTTCGGAATGGACGAGCGGAACGGTCAAGACCGGCCCCAGAGCGACCCCGGCGATCAAATCCGTCAAGACGTCGAGCGTGCGCGTCAAAGGTAAAGGCAAGAAAGCCACCACGTCCTACAAACTCAAGGTGACGCTCAAGAAGAAGCTCCCCAGCGGTGCGAAGCTCGTCTCGTCCGACGGCCTCATCGCCAAAGGCAAGGGCAAGAGCTTCACGTTCGCCTTCAAGAACATCGCCGGCAAAAAGAAAGGCAAGTCCGCCAAAATCAGCGTGCGCTCCTCCGCGAACACGCAATACGGTGCCTACAGCAACCTGTCGAAAGCCAAGAAATACAAAATTAAGTGAGGCGCGACAAGCTTACCGCGCGCATTAAAGAACGTGCGCCTCACCGCTGTTGACGACGCGCACCGCCGTGCCGTCATCGACGAGCAGGCACGCGTTCTCGTCGATGCCCACGACCTCGCCCGTCACGATCGTGTCGCCGCTCAGCAGCTGCATGCGCACCCGTTTGCCCTGAAGATAGTTGCACGCCTTATACTCATCCATGAACGGGTCGAATCCGCGTTCCTGCCAAACGGGATAACACTGCTCGAACGCCGAAAGCACCGCATCACCCACGGCTGCGATGGCCTCCTGCTTGTTGGCGAACTCATACCCGCTGCCAAACGCGATGCCACCCGTCTCGGTGAACCCGATCGCCAAATCCTCGAAGAACGCCGGCTCATATTTCCCATCGGAAAGCAGATCGTCGCCCACGTCGACCGGCCGGAACACATCCACACCCATGCCGAGGCACACGCCGCCCTCCAGCGCCTCCATCGAAATGCCGGCGATCTTGCGATCCCCTACCATGAGGTCGTTCGGCCATTTCACCTTCACCGCATCCTCGGGAAGCGCTGCCAGGCGCAGCAGCGCCGCGCGAATGGAAAGCGCCACCACAAGGCTCAACGTGGGAAGCTTCGCAACATCGACATCGGGCCGCAGCAGCACCGACTGATAAAGCCCGCCCTCAGGACTCGTCCAAAGGCGCCCTTGCCGGCCATAACCGCCAACCTGCGAGCGCGCGCGGCAGACATAACCCTCATCAGCGTGCGCCCTCAGCGCCCGCTTCACCTGGTCGTTCGTCGACCCGATCTCATTGAAATTCACAACTTCAAACATGCTTACAGCATAGCACTAGCAACAGGTGGCTTTGCCAAATTCGGGACGAGCATCAGCAAGCTTTTTCCCATCCGCGAACACGAAGTTCGGCCGCAGCTCGGCGAGCGGCTGCACAACAAAATCGCGCTCAAGGGCACGCGGATGCGGCAACGTCAGCTCGTCGTTCTCCACGACGTACATCTGGTAATCGACGATGTCGATGTCGCACGTCCGCGGCCCGTTCTCGATCTCGCGCACGCGCCCGAGGCTGTTCTCGATCGCGTGGAGGTATTTCAGCAACTCGCGCGGCGGCACTCCGCAGCGCATGAGCACGACCGCGTTCACGAACTCGTCCTGGTCTTCGTAATAAGCCGGCTCGCTCGCATAAAAGCTCGAGATGTCGGCAATCTGCGAATCCGGCACCGTGCAAAGCTGGCTGACAGCCATGTTGAGCTGCGCGATCTTCCCTTCGCGCTCCTCCCCCGGGTTCGCGACGAGCGCCACGTTGCACCCGAGCCCGAGCACGACGAGCGGCCGCAAATCGGCAACCGCCGCCACCGTCGCCGCAACGTTGTGCGCGCGCACGACCGTGGCGCCGAGCTCGCACGCCATGAGCGCCTCGGCCGCCGACACGACGTCGCGCTCCTTCGGCTCATCGATGCCGTAAGCCACCCCGAGGAACGACTTGCGCGACACCGCGCACATGACCGGATAACCGAGCCGCGCGAACTCGTGGAAGTTGCGCACGACCTCGAGCGTCTGCGACGCCGTCTTGCCAAACCCGGGACCCGGGTCGATGCAGATGCGCTCGCGCGCAACACCTGCCGCCTCGAGCTCAACCGCGCGATCGCGCAGCCAATCACGCACCTCGCCGACCACATCGGCATAAGTCGGCGCGTCCTGCATCGTCGCAGGCTCGCCCTGCATGTGCATCACAACGAGCCCCGCCCCGCACGACTTCGCAACCTCGACCATCGCTGGGTCTCCGAATCCCGAAATGTCGTTGACGATGGAGGCGCCCGCCTCGACCGCCACGCGAGCGACCTCAGCGTGACGCGTGTCGATGCTCACGCACGCGCCCTCCGCCGACAACGCCCGCACCGCGTCGACCACGCGCGCGAGTTCTTCCTCGACCGAGACTTCCGCGCTGCCGGGCCGCGTCGACTCGCCGCCCACATCGATGATGTGCGCACCCTCGTCGAGCATCTTCCGCCCCGCCGCAACTGCCTCTTCAACCGAAGCGTAAGACCCCCCGTCCGAAAACGAATCGGGCGTAACGTTGAGGATGCCCATCACGATGGGCATCCTCTCATCAAATTCAAATGTGCTGCACTGCCACATAAAACCTTACTTCTCCTCCTCGGAAGGCAACTCCGGCGCCGGCGCCTGCTCGACGAAGCCCGGGTCAACAGGGACCGCGGGCTGCATCGGCTGAACCGCTGCCGGCACCCCCGGCGCGGGCAACCCCGAAGCGCCCGTATCCTCGTTTTCGCGCCAATTCGGATCGGCGAGCTTCTCGTCGCGAGCGCGCGCCGCAGCCTCCTCGGCCTCCTTGCGCGCGATAATCTCGTCCTCGTGCGCGAGGTATTCGTCCCACTTGTTCTCGAGCAAAGCCTCGCAAGCCTCGCCCTCGACGGTCTCGCGCTCGAGCAGCACCGAAGCCATCAGCTTCATCTGCTCGGGATGGCTCGACAGGATCTCGTAAGCGCGGTCATGCGCCTCGCGCATGATACGCGCGACCTCGTCGTCGATGCGCTTGGCGGTCTCGTCGGAATAGTCCTGCGTGTTGCCGTAATCGCGGCCGAGGAACACCTCGTGGTTCGGCTGTCCGAACACCTGCGACCCAAGCGGCGACATGCCGTATTGCGTGACGATCGACCGCGCGATCTTCGTGGCGCGCTCGAGGTCGTTGCTCGCACCCGTCGTGATGTCGCCGCGGTAAATCTCCTCCGCGACGCGCCCGCCCATGAGCACCGCCAGCTGGTCGCGCATCTCGGAAAGCGAGCTGAGGACCTTGTCCTCGTCGGGAATCGAAAGCGTGTAGCCAAGCGCACGCCCGCGCGAGATGATCGAGATCTTATGCACCGGGTCGGCGTGTTCGAGCAGGTGCCCCACCAGGGCATGGCCGCTCTCGTGGAACGCGATGGTCGTGCGCGTCTCCTCGGTCATCACGCGGCCCTTGCGCTCGGGCCCTGCGATGACGCGCTCCATCGACTCGCTGACTTCCTGCATCGTGATGATCTTCTTGCCCCTGCGTGCCGTGAGCAGCGCCGCCTCGTTCATGAGGTTCATCAGGTCGGCGCCCGTGAAGCCCGGCGTAAGCGAAGCGATCTTCTTCAAATTGACGTCCGAGCCGATCGGCTTCTCCTTCGCATGCACCTCGAGAATGCGCTCGCGCCCCTTGACATCGGGCGTGTCCACGACAATCTGCCGATCGAAACGACCCGGGCGCAACAGGGCCGGGTCCAGGATGTCGGAACGGTTCGTCGCCGCGATCAGCACGACCGAGTCGTTCTGGTCGAAGCCGTCCATCTCGACGAGCAGCTGGTTGAGCGTCTGCTCGCGCTCGTCATGCCCGCCGCCGAGACCGGCGCCGCGCTGACGCCCGACTGCGTCGATCTCGTCGATGAAGATGATGGCAGGCGAGGCATCCTTCGCCTGCTGGAACAAGTCACGCACGCGCGACGCACCCACACCGACGAACATCTCGACGAAGTCCGAGCCCGAAATCGAGAAGAACGGCACGCCCGCCTCGCCCGCAACCGCGCGCGCGAGCAGCGTCTTGCCCGTGCCCGGAGGGCCGACGAGTAGACAGCCGCGCGGGATCTTCGCGCCGAGCGCCTGATATTTCTCGGGGTTCGCGAGGAAATCCTTGATCTCCTGCATCTCCTCGACAGCCTCGTCGACACCCGCGACGTCATCGAACTTGACGTCGGGACGTTCCTCATGGGCCTTCTTCGTCTTCATCTTGCCGAAGCCCATCTGCTGGTTGTTCGCCTTCTGCATCTGGACGAAGAAGATGTAAATCAAGATGCCGAACAGCAAGATCGGCAGCAGCGTGCCCAGAATGTCGAGCCATTGCGTCGGCAGCGTGACGTTATAGGTGACCTGCGGGTGCTTCGACAGCAGCTCCGCGAGCGATTCCTGGCCGACATACGTCGACGTGTAGCGATGCACATCGCCGAGCTCCTGGGCCAACAGCGTCTTCGTGCCGATGCCCGTGACGTCACCCTTGCCCGATTGCACCGCGGCGACGGCCGCGTTGATGGCGTCGAACGCCTCGTTGAACGAGTCGACGCCCGTCTGCCCTGCCGTGACGGCCGGGTAATACTCGCCAGTCACCGTGTAGTTGCGCGCATCGTAAACGACCGAAGTCACCCGGTCTTGCTCGACGGCCTGCAAGAACTCCGACGTGATGAGCGAATCAGTCGGCTTGTTCTCGCCGCCTCCCTGCTGCGCCATCATGAACTGCTGGCCAACGATAAGCGCGACGACGAAGAACACGACAGCCCAGATGATGGCGTTGCTGCGGTTCTCCGGTCCTTTGAATTGTGGATTGTTCTGCGGCATATGCTTCTTTCTGGTGTCTGTTTTCCGTGTGTTTCGTTACGCGTAGACTTCAGGCTTCAAAACGCCGATGTAAGGCAGGTTGCGGTAACGCTCCGCGTAGTCGAGGCCATAACCCACGATGAACTCGTCGGGGCACTCGAACCCGATGTGCGCGCACTCGATGTGCGCCTGCTCGCGCGTGAGCTTGCGCAGCAGCGTGACAACCTCGATCGACGCCGGGTTGCGCGCCTGCAGCGTTTCCAGGAGGAACTGCAGCGTCAGCCCCGAATCGAGGATGTCCTCGACCACGACGACGTGCTTGCCCTCGATGCTCGACGTGAGGTCCTTCACGATGCTCACGACGCCCGAGCTCTTCACGCCGCTGCCGTAAGACGACACCGCCATGTAGTCCATCTCCATCGGCACCTCGGTCGCACGCGCCAGGTCGGCCATGAAAATCGCCGCCCCGCGCAGCACCGAGATCATGATGACCTTCTCACCCGAGGCGACGACCTTGGAATACTCGTCGGTCAACGCGCCGCCGATCTCCTTGACGCGCACCGCGATCTCGTCTTCGGTGTAAAGAATCTCCTTGATGTCCTTATGCATGTCACCCCGCCTTTTTTGCTCAAATAATCAACAAAAGAGTTTACCATTGACGCCTTACCCCCGCATAACAAGACGGTAACGCCCAATGCACAGCCACAACTACCCCGTAGGGGCGGGCTATTGCCCGCCCGCCGCTACGACGCCTTCAATTCCGGAAACTCCCGCAGCAGCCGTTCCGCCGGCAGGCCGATCACCGTGTCAAGCGAGCCCTCGATGTGGTCGACGAACACCCCGGCGCCACCCTGAATGCCATAAGCCCCCGCCTTGTCGAACGGTTCGCCCGACGCGATGTACCCAGCGATTTCCTCATCGGAAAGCTCGCGGAAATAGACATAGGTCGTGTCCACGAACGTGCGGTATGCCAGCCCGACCTCGCCGTCGGCCGTCGCGTTCACCATCCAGAGCGACACCGCCGTGTGCACATCGTGCCCGCATCCGGAAAGCGCGCGCAACATGCGCTCGGCCTCGGCGGCATCGTGCGGCTTGCCGAATATCTCGCCGCGCAGCACGACCATCGTGTCCGATCCGATGACCGCCAGCATGCCTGCGTAATCGGGCGTGACAAGCTCCTCGACCGCTGCGGCCGCCTTGCGCTCCGCGAGCTTCTTCACCGCCTCGACCGGCTCACTCGCAAGCTCCTCCGACAACGTCTCGTCCGCATCCACCGCATGCACGCGAAACTCAACGCCAGCCGCCTCGAGCAGCTCGCGCCGCCGCGGCGACCCGCTCGCTAGCACTATGTCAAATCCCTCGCCCATCAATCCTTCTTCCTGCGCGTGCGAAACGCCGCCATCGGCTCGATGCGCACGCCGTTCTTGTTCGCGCTCACAGCCAAGTTCCCCTGGATGTTCGTAACATAGCCACTCGCCGGCCGCCCGTCGCGGAATCCCGCGAGCACCGCCTCGACCGCCGCGAACTCGACGCGCTCGTCCGGCCCCATCAACCCGCCGAGCACCTTGAACACGACGCGACGCTGAAGCGGAAGCGGCTCGGCCGCGAACAGCGGCGTCAGCACGCACCCCTCCTCGGCCGGCTCGAGCCACATGACGCACCGCTCGCACAACCCGTCGGCCATCCTGTCGATCATGTCGTCCTCGTCGGCGATGAGGTTCATCGTACGCGTGAGCGTCGAAAGCAGCTGTGCGTTGCGCTGCTTGGCGACCGGCACCATCTCGTGCCGCACGTAAGCGCGGAACCGGTCCGTGTGCTCGTTCGTCGCATCCTCGCGCCAGAGCATCTCCTCGCTGTCGCGCACGACGGGCAGCTCCCGCTCGATGCGCCTGATGACGTAATCGCGCAACTCGTCGCGCCCGCAGTCGAGCAGCGGCCGCGCAACCTGCCCGTTGAGGTAACGCATCGACCTGAAACCCCCCGGGCCCGTCCCGACGATCGAACGCATGTAAAAGTTCTCGACCCGGTCGTCTGCCGTGTGCGCCACGAACAGCCGCCCGTCCGAGATGGGCGCGCCCATGCGCTGGCAAAGATCCGCCAGCGTTTCGCGGGCCGCCGCGTAACGCTCGCGCCGGGCGACCGCCTCGACATTACCGCGCTCCGCTTCCGCGATCGCGCCCACGTCGATGCGCGCGCCCACGAACTCGATTTCGAGCAGCCCCGCGAGCCGCCTCACGAACTCCTCGTCCGCATCTGCATCCGCCCCGCGCAACTGGTGATTGACATGCAGCATCACGAGCGGCCCGAGCTCCCCCTCGCCACGCAGCTCGGCCGCCAGGTAAGCCAGCGCCGTCGAGTCGGAACCGCCCGAGACCATGAGCACCACCGGCGTGTCCGGCGTCGCCAGCCCCCGCATGCGGATAGCCGACATCATCTTGACGACGGCCCCGTTCATCGCGCCACCTTATCCAAGCGCACCACAGTCTCGATGTGATCGGTGTGGGGAAACATGTCGACCGGCTGCACGAAAACGGGCGCATAGCCGTGCTCGCGCAATCCCCGCATGTCGCGCACCTGCGTCTCGGGCTTGCAACTGATATAGACGACCCGCTCGGGCGCCATCTGCGCCAGCGCGCCCAAGAACTCGGGCGTCGAACCCGCCCGCGGGGGGTCGAGGAACGCGACGTCGACGCATTCGCCGGCCGCCGCCATGTCACGCATGAACGCGGTTGCGTCAGCCACGACGAACCGCGCGTTGTCAACGCCGTTGTGCCGTGCGTTCTCGCGCGCGTCCCAGATGGCCGCCTCGACCGAGTCGACGCCTGTCACCTGCGCCGCACCGCGCCGCGCCGCGACCAGGCCGATGGTCCCCGTCCCGCAATAGGCATCGACGACCGTCTCCTCGCCCGTCAGCGCGGCAGCCGCGATCGCCTGCTCATAAAGCACTTCCGTCTGCGTCGCGTTGATCTGGTAAAACGAACGCGAGGAAATCCTGAAGCTCAATCCGCAAAGCGTGTCCAAGATGAACCCAGGGCCGTAAACTCGCCGCTCCCGATCGCCCAGGATCGCGTTCGTCCGCCGCAAGTTCACGTTCTGCACGACGCTCGTCACGTGCGGGCACTTCTGCACGAGCTCGCGGCAAAACGACTTCGAGTTGGGAAACTCGTCGCTGTTCGTCACGAGCGTCACGAGCATCTCGCCGCTCTCGTGCCCGACGCGCACGACCGCATGCCGCAGAAACCCGCGTCCGCGGTCCTCGTCGTAAGGCTCGATCTTGTGCCGTTTCATGATTAAGCGAACCGCACGGATGACCTCTTGCGCGCGCTCGTTCTCGATCAGACATGCATCCGTCGGCACGAGCCGGTGCGTGCCCGCCGCATACATTCCCGTCAGGATCTCGCACCTGCCGCCGGGCCCGCGCCTGCCCGGCGCGAACGGCGACGCCACCTTGTCTCGGTAATGCCACGGCTCGTCCATCCCGAGAATCGGCCGCAGCTCCATCCCCGCGTCAGCGAACTCGGCGAAGATCTCGGCGACGCGCGCGTCCTTCATCGCGAGCTGCTTGGCGTAAGGCACCTCGACCCGCGAGCACCCGCCGCACTCTCGCGCCACCGGACACGTCATCTGCTCCAATTGATTACCCATATCGAACATGATACCGTTAAACGAGGAGGCGAACATGAACGTAGATGAACTCACCATCGGCGCGCCGCTCGATTTTCCGGCTCGCATCGAAGGCGCCCATTGGGCGCTCGCGGGGCTCGACGAGATCGCCGGCGGCGACTGCCTCATCGTGCAAGTCGGAAACGACGGGTCAATCGAGGTCGCTGGCCACTTCGCCGCGAAGACCGGCAACGTCCTCGCGCCTGGCGAGCCGACGGACGCCAGAAACCCCGCCGTCCTCTGCGTCGGCGACCCCGCCGGCATAACCGGCCAGCTGAAATGCCGCCAGCCTGCGGGGAACTACCTGCGCGTGTGCCGCTGGGACCGCATCGTCGACGACGCCGCAAAACCAGCCTTCCAGCCGAACGCCCAGTTCCGCACGCTCCCCCAATGCGGCTGCGGCGGCTACCTCGGCACCCCGCAATTCTTCGACACGTTCGCCGCCATGGCCGCTTACGTCTTCTGTATGTTCTTCGAGGCGCGCGACGAGGGCTCGTGTCCCATCTGAAAGGAAGCGTCATGATCCACGAGGTAACCGACGAGAATTTCGAGCGAGAAGTCGCGGACAGCGACGTACCGTGCCTCATCGAGTTCACGGGCGCATGGTGCTCGCTCTGCGAGAAATTGCTTCCGACGCTCGAAGAGCTCGCAGGCCGTTATGACGGCCGCGTCAAGTTCTGCACCGTGAACACCGACGACCAGCGCGACCTGCGCATCAAGTTCGCCGTCGCGGCGTTGCCCTACCTCGTCTATGTCGCCAACGGCCAGATGACCCCGCTCTTCGACGAATACGTCACGCTCGAGCGCTTGCAAGAACGCCTCGACTACATGCTTGCCGGCAACCAGGCCCCAACCACAAGACCACTGTAAACCGTCCGTGGGGGCGGGCTATCGCCCGCCCGCCGAGCGCGACCACGCCTCCGCCCCTACGAAAGAAAGCCTTTCGGGTCGAGCTCAGCGAAGCTGTCCGCAACGACATCGCAATAGCGCGCGAGCTCCTCATGCGTGCCGCACCCGTCCAAGCTGTAGATGCCGGCGCACTTCAATCCCACGTCATGCGCGGTCGCGAGCGCATACCAGCTGTCATCGAACAGCCATGTGTCCTCGGGCGCCGTGCCGAGCAGGCTGCACACGTAATCGAACGTCTCGGGCGCCCGTTTCGTGAGGCCCCTGTCCTCGGCCGAGATCATGAAATGGTCGTCCGGGAAGAACTCGCCGAGCCCCGCACTCGGAATCCCCGCCCGGATGAACGCTTTCGGGCTCGACGACAGCACGCACATCGGCGCACCTGCCTCGTGGCAAGCGCGCACGAACTCGACCGCCCCGGGATTCGCCTTCGCGCCCGACCGGTAAAACGCGAGCATATACTCCATAATCGAACGCGAGACCTCGTCGCCGTCGCCCAGGACCCCAAACTTCTCGTGAAACCACGCGCCCGCCTCGACGAGCGTCAACGTGTTCAACTCGTCGCGCTCCTCCTTCGACAGCACGATTCCCGCCGCCGCCGTCACTTGGCTCTCCGCCGCATGCCAGGCCCGAATCGAATCCAGCAGCGTCCCGTCCATGTCAAAGATAAAACCGTTCACCAAACGCCCCTAACCAATATCATTCCAAGCAGAAGGCTGCGGGGAAGACCCCACAAAGCGAGTTCCGCAGCGAAGCGAGGGCTGTTTGAGCGACTGGGGTTCTCCCCGCAGCCCCCGCCACAGGTTCTTTAGTCTTCTACGCGAATCACGGTCGGCTCCGAGAGCAGCATGTCGCTCTTCTCGGCGAGCTCGTCGAGCACCGCGCGGATGTTCTTCTCGGTCGCCGTATGCGTGACGAAGATCAGGTCGACCGCGCCGCGCTCCGCCGTGCCCTCCTGCATCACCGAACGCAGCGACACGTCGTGCTTGGCGAACACCTCGGCCGCCGTCGCGAGCACGCCCGCGCGGTCCGGCACGACGAAGCGCAGGTAATAGCGCATCTGCAGGTTGTCCATCCCCACAATGGGCAACTCGTCGGTGCACGTGCAGCCAACGATCGGCTTCACGCCGAGCGCGATGCGGCGGGCCACGTCGAGCACGTCGCCCATGACGGCACTCGCCGCCGGGCCCGCACCGGCGCCCTCGCCGAAGAACATCGTCTCGCCCACTGCGTCGCCCGTTACGTAAATCGCGTTGTCGACGCCGTTCACGTGCGCCATCTGGTGCGTGCGCGGGATCATCGTGGGGTGCACGCGCACGTCGATGCCCTCGGGCAGGCGATGCGCGATGGCCAGAAGCTTCACCGCATAGCCCATTTCGCGCGCGTTCTTCAAATCAACCGGCGAGATCGAGCGGATGCCCTCGGCCCGCACATCGTCCAACGTGACGCGCGAGTTGAACGCAATCGACGCGAGGATCGCGATCTTGGCCGCCGCGTCGAGACCGTCGACGTCCGCCGACGGGTCGGCCTCAGCGAACCCCTTCGCCTGCGCCTCCGCGAGCGCCTCGTCATAAGTCAGCCCGTCATCGCCGATACGCGTGAGCATGTAATTGGTAGTGCCGTTCACGATGCCGAGCACCGACGACACTTCGTTCGAGATGAGCGAATGCTTCAACGGATCGATGATCGGGATGCCGCCGCCGACGCTCGCCTCGAACGCGACCTCGACGCCCGCCTCCTCGGCCAGGCGGAAGATCTCCTCGCCCGCCGTCGCCATGAGCGCCTTATTCGCCGTCACGACATATTTGCCGGCCTTGAGCGCCTCGGTCACGATGGAATGCGCCACGCCCGTGCCGCCGATAAGCTCGATGACCAGGTCGATGTCCGGGTCGTTCACAACATCTTGCCAGTCGCTCGTGAACAGGTGCCCGAGCCCGTGCACCTCCGCAGCATCCGGCCGCCGCGAGCACACGCGCACCAACTCGAGGTCGATTCCGAAATGCCGCTTGAAATCCTCGCGATGCGCATCGATGATGTCGAGGCACCCGCCGCCAACGGTCCCGGTCCCGATCAGCCCGATCTTCACAGCCATGATGTTCCTTTCGCCAGATTTATGGCCATAGTATACCGAAGCGCGCCAACCGAAAGCCCGAGGTGGGACAACGCGCTGCGGTGTTGTTGGCTCACCGGCATTTGTGAAGAAACTGACCAGTCGGTCAAAATTGCTTGCACCGCACCGCCCCGGGGCATAAACTGCATTCCGTAAAAAACTGACCAGTCAGTCAAAAGGAGTGAACCATGACCGCAGCGGCAAGGCACAGGGTGACACGGGGCGAGCGCATCCGCGCCATCCCGCAGGGAACGAGCATCATCGAGGCACGCGGCCTCGAGCTGAAGACCCTCCTCGGCTGCCCCTATTCGGGCATCGACCTCGACGTGAAGCAAGGCGAGGTCTTCGCAATCCGCGGGCGCAACGGCGCGGGCAAGACGGCGCTGCTGCTCACGCTCGCGGGGCGCACGCGTTTCACGAAAGGAAGCCTGACCGTCTGCGGCCTCCCCCTCCCCCAGAAGTCGAAAGCCGTGCAGCGCCGCGTGGGCCTGAGCCTCTTCGAGGGGCTGAACGACCTGCCGGAGACGCAGCTCGTGCGACGCGCCGTGAGCGCCGAGTTCGAGCTTTGCGATCGCGCGCTGGACAAGCAGGAAGTCTGCGAATACCTCGAAGAATGGAAGCTCGGCGAAGTTGCGGAGAAGCGGGTGCGCGAGCTCACGCGCGACGAGCTCGTCCACCTCACGACCGCACTCGCATGGGCGGGCCACCCCGACATCATCGTGATCGACGACATCGAGAGCCAGCTCACGCACGAGCAATCGAGCGCGTTCATGGACGACCTGCTCAACCTCGCGCGGAAGCGCAACGTGACCATCCTGGTCGGCGTCATCGAACGCGACCTCGCCGCCAAAGCCGACCACGCGCTTTACCTCTAGCGCCCTCCCGCAAGAAAGAAGGCAACGATGAAGTTCAAACTGAAGTTCAAGGGACTCCGATTCGCGCACGCCGAGATGGCGCACGCTTCCGCCGGCACCATCATGAAGTTGGTAATGGTCGCCATCAGCGTGATCCCGCTGCTTTACGGCGGGCTTTACCTCACCGCGTTCCTCGACCCTTACGAGAACCTCGACACGGTGCCGGTCGCCGTCGTCAACGAGGACCAGGGCGCGAAGGTGAATGACGAATGGCGCGTCGTCGGCGACGACGTCGTCGAGAAGCTCGCCGACAACCACGACGGGCTCGGCTGGGAATTCGTGTCGGCCGACGAGGCGAAGAGCGGGCTCGAGACCGGGAGATACTACATGACCTGCACCATCCCCGCGAACTTCACCGAGACGATCGCGTCTGCGGACAGCGACGCGCCCGAGAAGGCCGCGCTCGTCATCGACTACAACCAGACGCAGAACATGCTCGCGAGCCAGATCGGCGGCAGCGTGTGGAAGGAAGTCCGCACGCAGGTGAGCGACACGGTGGCCGAAGAATATTGGAACACGGTCTTCGACAAGATCAACGACGGCGGCGACCAGATTCAGACCGCGGCCGATGGCGCGGGCGAGCTGAAAGACGGCCTGGAAGAAGCCCATGACGGCAGCTCGACGATCACGGACAACCTCGGCACGCTCGCCGACGGGGCGAACACCCTGTCGAGCGGGTCGGACCGTCTCCAGCAAGAAGGCACGCAAGCGCTCGCCGACGGCGCCAGCAAGCTCGCCGAGCAGACATCGGCCTTGCCCGACGCCACCACCGTGAAGTCGGCCCAAGAAGGCGCCGAGGCGATTTCGGACGGCTTCGACGGCCTGAAAGGCGGCCTCGCCAAGCTGAAGGGCAGCACGAAGAGCGGAGAAGGCCTCGCCTATGCGGCGGCATCGGCCCATCAGCTCTCCTCGGGCCTCAGCGACACGAGCAAGCTCGATGGGGGCATCGCGCAACTGCAGGCGGGCGTGACGGCCGTGAAAGGCGGGTTGAAAGATGACCCGTCGAAGAGCGTCGACGCCGCGCTGGCCGCCGCCCTGCAATACCTCGAAGCAGGCGACACCGCCCACGCGAAGGCCTACATCCAGGCAGCTCAAAAAGGCATCGGCTCCAAGACCGACACTTCGAGCGCCACGCTCTACGGCGGCCTCAACCAGCTGTCCGCCGGGCTTTCGAGCTTGCAGACGACTGCCGACAAGAGCCTCGCGACCGCCTCGGCCGGCGCGGGCAAGCTCGCCGACGGCCTCGACACGGCCGTCTCCGCCATCGGCAGCTCGTCCGACACGTCCACGAAAACGCTTTACGGCGGCGTGAACAACCTGTCGAGCGGCTATGAGTCATTCAGCTCCCAGCTGCTCCCGCTCGTCGAGAGCGCGCCGAAGCTCAAAACGGCCATCAACAAGATCAGCGCCGGAGCAAAGACCGTGAACGAGAAGATGGGCGAGGTCTCGTCAGGCTCCGCGAAGATCGCAGACGGCGCGACCAAGCTGCGCGACGGCAGCCAGGAGCTCACCGACGGCCTTGCTACCGCCGAGGACGGCGCGGGCGAGCTCGCCGACGGCCTCGCGGACGGCGCAAGCGAGCTGCACGTCGACGGCGCAGATGCGAAAGCCGAAGTCATGAGCGCACCCGTCGAGCTCCAAGAGGAATACTTCACCACCGTGAAGAACTACGGCACCGGCTTCGCGCCCTACTTCATCTCGCTCGGCCTCTGGGTCGGCGCGCTCATGGCCGGCTTCGTGCTGCGCCCGCTGAACCGCCGCCTCGTGCTATCGGGCGGCAACCCCGCGATGTGCGCGTTCTCGAGCTTCATGCCGCTCGCGGCCATGAGCATCGTCCAGGCGCTGCTGCTGCTCGCCGCGCTCCAGTTCGGCCTGCAGCTGCAGATAGACAACGTGGCCGGCTATTACGCTTTCGGCATCCTCACGGCGCTCGTGTTCGCCGCGTTCATGCAGTTCCTCATGGCCGCGTTCGGCTTCCCGGGCAAGTTCATCGCGATTATCCTGCTCATGCTGCAGCTCACGAGCGCGGCTGGCACGTTCCCCATCGAGCAGACGCCGGCGTTCTTCCAGGCCATGAACCCGTTCATGCCGATGACCTACGTCGTCGCGGGCATGCGCCAAATCATGACCGGCGTGGACTACAATACAGTTGCGCTCTGCGTCGCGGTGCTCACCGGGCTCGGCATCGCGTCGTTTGCCCTGACCGCAGCCGTGGCGCGCGCCAAGCGCACCGTGCGCATGGAAGACCTGCACCCGATCCTCCAGCTCGGGTAAGCCCGAACGAACCGGACGAGGAAAGGCGAGTAACATGGCCATCGCAAGCGCCGCACGCGCGGCGGGCAAGCAGAAGAAATCCGAGCGCACGCGGCAGCTGCTGCTCGACGCTGCGCTGCGCATCATCGGCCGCAAGGGCTACACATCGGCGACCGTCGACGAGATCGTCAAGGAAGCCGGTGTCTCGAAGGGCGTCGCCTATTACCACTTCAAGAGCAAAGCCGAGATGGCGACGGGCGTGCTGGACGCGGGGCTCGGGAACATGGCCGCGGAATTCAAGCGCATCGTCGAAGAGGCATCCGACGCCCCGGGCGCGCTGATGGCGATGCTCGAGTTCTTCGCCGCCGAGCTTTACGACAACCGTGAGTTCGCGCATTTCCTCATGACCGAGCTCTGGCGCGACGGCCGCGTCTGGTCCGAGGCGATGCGCGACCGCCTGCAGGAGCTCATCGACATCATCACCGCCCAAATCGCGCGCGGCGTCGAGGAAGGCTCGCTGCGCTCGACCCTCGACCCCCAGTTCAGCGCCGTGAGCGTCGTCGGCATGGTCGTCACCGACGCGATGTACTACACCGACCTCCTCGCCAAGCAGTCCTTCATCGACCACATCCGCGCCTTCGCCCACCACGCGTTGTCGTAAGGCGGCGGGAGACCCATCGCTTCGCT
>ERZ808037.589-NODE-589-length-31903-cov-15.929020_pt1 | contig 31903 bp, 25 predicted proteins | sample MGYA00380190_ERZ808037 | MGnify/ENA primary metagenome ERZ808037 (study PRJEB31490, sample SAMN06133399) | mouse gut metagenome | isolation source: J9 | host: mice | place: China: Chengdu | collected 2015-05 ...
CAGAGTGCGAGCGTAAGCCAGAGCGCAAGCGCGAGCCAGAGTACGAGCGCAAGTCAGAGCACAAGCGCAAGTCAGAGTACAAGCGCAAGCCAGAGTACGAGCGCGAGTCAGAGTGCGAGTCAGAGTGCGAGCGTAAGCCAGAGCGCAAGCGCGAGCCAGAGTACGAGCGCAAGTCAGAGCACAAGCGCAAGTCAGAGCACAAGCGCAAGCCAGAGTACGAGCGCAAGTCAGAGTACAAGCGCGAGCCAGAGTACGAGCGTAAGCCAAAGCACAAGCGCAAGCACGAGTGCGTCAACAAGCGAAAGCGCAAGTGCATCAACGAGTGAAAGCGCAAGCGAGTCAACGAGCGCAAGTACAAGCGCATCAACAAGCGAAAGTGAAAGCGCTTCAATAAACGAGAGCGAAAGTCTCTCAACTAGTGCCAGCGAGAGCATCTCAATAAGCGAGAGCGAAAGCCTCTCAGCCAGCGCCAGCGAAAGCGAGAGCATCTCAATAAGCGAGAGCGAAAGCCTCTCAGCCAGCGCCAGCGAAAGCGAGAGCATTTCAATAAGCGAGAGTGAAAGTCTTTCCAGCAGTGAGAGCGAGAGTATTTATAACAGTATTGCAGACAGCACGGCTCCCGCTGATGGTGGAGAAACAGATCCTGCAGGTGATGGTGGAACAGATGCACCGACAGGAGGAGAAGACACACTCGCAGATGACGTAGTGGAGGCTCCCACAGAAACGGTTACGGCTCCGGTTGCTGATGCGGCAGTTCCTGCAGTGGATATGGAAGTACAGACTCTGACGGCAGTGCCTGCGGCAGCACCTGCAGACGCAGACGCACAGGCTCCTGAAGCGCCTACTGTAGAACTGGAAGACGAGGAAGTTCCTCTTGGAGTAATGGATCTTGAAGCAGATGATGAGTTAGCGGAAACGGATGATCAGGAGTCCTTTGTGGAACTGGATGATGAAGAAGTTCCGTTAGCAGACGCAGCAGCTCTTGCCCAGAGTGCAGGCCATGGCATTTCTCATATCATTGAAATTGTTGCGACCGGCGTATTGTCGGTGTTCGTTGCTGGCAGTAACAGAAAGCAGAAGAAGGAAATTTCGGAGCTGAAAAAAGAGCTGGATGATAAAGGGAGAAGGTAATAATTAGATGAGTATTTTTTCACATGTATTTTGTTGCTGGTGGGACCTTCCTGTACTGATACTTTTTTGTGGAATTACAGCTTTTTACTTTGTAAGGAGACATCAACTGAGTAAAGAAAAGGAAGAATTACAGAAACGCTTATCCAGGTAACATAATTGCAGTCCGGCGGCCGCCATAACAGGGCGGCTGTCGGTTTGTAAGGATGAATAAAAAGATGATGAAAACAGAATCGAAACAAAAAGAGAATGTAATGAAATATAAGCTTGTTTATACGGGCTTGATTTCCTTGATATATATTTTGGGGAAGAATATTCCCTTATATGGAATAGATTTATCTGCCTATACATCTGAATCCGCAAATGCAGAGGAAATGCTGATGCAGATGATCAGCGGGGATGCCTACCAGTGCTCTGTTTTTGCATTGGGAATATTCCCGTTCATGATAGCCGGTATATTGGTTCAGATTGCCCTGGCGGTGAGAAACTTATTTACCAAGGCAAGGATTTCCCCAAAAGCAGTGGGATATGCGTCAGTTACAGTGACCTTGGCCATAGGGATAATGCAGGCGATTGAAAGGGTGCCGGAGCTTCAATTTGCGGTGGGAGATGAAATGCTGATCGGGGCAAGGATGCTGGCGGGCCTGCAGATGGTGACGGGAATGATGATTATTCTGTGGCTGGCGGGCAGAAACGGTCGGTACGGCATTGGCGGTCGGATGGCTTTTATGATCGTTAATCTGCTGGAAAGGATCACAATGATCCTGGCAAATTACAGTGTACAAAGCCTGCTGGTTCCGGTGGTCATCGCGGCCGCGATGATGATACTTACACTTGTTATGGAAAATGCGGAGATGCGGATTCCCGTGCAGCGGGTTTCCATACATAATATTTATGCGGACAAAAACTATCTGGCGATCAAGCTGAATCCTATAGGAATTATGCCGATAATGTTTACTTCGGCGGTGTTTATGCTGCCGCAGCTTTTGATTTCCCTGCTGGCGTATCTGTTCCCGGAAAATGTCAGCGTGATATGGTGGCTGGAAAATATGACGCTGGACAGGCCATTTGGTATCCTTGTGTATGTTATATGCGAGTATCTTCTGACCATCGGCTTTGCCATGATTATGATCAATCCCGGGGATATTACGGAACAGCTCTTAAAAAGCGGCGACAGTATCGTGAACCTTCATGCGGGGAGGGATACAGGGCGGTATCTGCGCAGAACCGTGCTCAGTATCAGCTTTTTCTCAGCCACAGTCATGGGAGTGTGTATCGTTGTGCCATTGATTTTGCAAAACCAGGGAAGCGCTGACAGTGTTCTGGCAATGCTTCCGATTTCAGTCATGATGCTGACAAGCTTTTGGTGTACCATTTTCAGGGAGCTTACTTCAATCCATAAATATGATTCCTGTCAGCCATTGTTTTAAAAAGGAGACGATGAATAGCTTATGTTGTATTTTGTCCCGGCGTGGTATCAACTGAATGAGTGGAGCGAAAACGAGCAGAGCTGGGTAGAGAGGCGTATGCATACGGAATTTGACGATACGGTGAAGCAGATACAGCTTTTTCACCGCAGCGGTGTGTGCCCATACCGAATTATATTGCTGAGCTATGCGCCGAATTTCCGCCATTTTCTTCATAGACAGAGTGTGTATCGGGCTCCTTACTGGTCTTGCTTTGACGCTATACAGGAGGTGAGACGAAAAAAGGCTGCAGTGTTGTCTTTTCATCATCTGAAATGGCCGGAGGGTATTTCATTTCTCTATACACCCTTTGTAGTGGTTGCAATGTTGCGAGAGGAGAAGTATGCGCAAATTGACTTCGGAGAGGATGGAAATCCTATCCGGGTAGATTTATATGAAAAGAACAGACTGGTTCGGCGTAACCTGTATGATGACAGAGGATTTTTGTCATCTACCATACTTTATGAGAATGAACAGCCGCTTTATCAGGATTATCTGATGGAGAAAGGTATATGGAAGCTCCGTTGTTTTAAAGGGGATGGGCATGTGGAAGTCAATCCCCAATATCCTGAATATTTGTTGCAATATGAGGGTAAGGAATATTCTGGGAGGTTTTCGAAACTCAGGTATGATGATTTGGCACAGGCCATTCGGGAAGTATTCTTAGCGTATTTGAATCTGACGGAAAAGGAGGATGTTTTCTGTGTTGCAATGCATGAGCGGCATACAGGACTTTTGGCAGAGACGCTGAAGGAGAAAAAGCTGATCCTCTCCTTTTTCTCGGACAGATCATTGGATTTGACACGCCCGGAGGTTCTCAGCATGGTCAGAGGAGCGAATTATGTCATCGCTGATTCCGGAGAGAGACTGAGAAAGCTCCGCATAAAATTTGGGGCGTCTATGGGGAACGGAATTGCCATTCCGCCCTATGATTCGCGGGCGGATGCAGGGCTCAGCCTGCAATTTCAGGTACAAAAGATACTGGTAGCGATAGACGGTATCGAAGGGGAAATTTTTGGCACACTGATACGTCTGCTGGGGGAATATCTGTCAATGAACGGCGATGCACGTATCCATCTTTTTACCAGAAGAGCGGAATATGACAGGAAGCAGAGAGTTTTGGAGCAGGTGCGCGGAGAGCTTGCAAAGAGTGGCATGGAAGAAGGATGGGCGGCAGAGGGGGATAACGGGAAGATTTCCGAAAATAATCTGGAACCGAAAAACCCAGAATCCGTAAAGTTTTTTGTAGAGCAATGCGTGGATGAACTGGCAGTGAGCAAGTGCATGAGAGAACAGAGACTGTTTGTTGATCTTCGGGAGGTTCCGGAGCTGTATCTGCAGATCACGGCCATCAGTATCGGAATTCCCCAGATTGTGCGCACCCGGACGGAGTTTGTGGAACAGGGAAAAAACGGGATGATTTTGAAAGAAATTTATACTTTGCCATCGGCTCTGCACTATTATCTGAACGGTCTGAAAAACTGGAACCGGGCCAGGGTATATTCTTATGAACTGGTAAAGGAGTATACGACGGACAAGCTGTTGGAAAAATGGAAAGAGGTGATGGACTGCGTTGGAGGAGATTCGTATTTTACAGTTAGGGGAAGAGGACTGGAACAGAATATATGAGCTGCCGTCCTGGGTCCGTCTGGATTATCAGGAGAGCTTTTGCGAGCCGCCCTGGAAGCCATACGATATGTTCTTTCTGGACAGGCCGCCATTGGAAGAGGAAATCGAACCGTTATATCGTGCAGCCAAGGCATATACTTTGTTTGTCACAGAGAAGGGCTGGGATAGGGCGGGAGCAGGGAGCGGTGCGGACAGCAGCATCTCTTGGCTCTATCGTAGCAGGAAGGCAAAGCCCATTAAAACGGCGGATATACAGCAGTTTCTGAAGCAGGAGGCCAGATTTTATTATCCCCGGCCTTACGGCGAAAAATTTAATCCCAAGGATCTGTCGATTTCCCATGAGTTTAAAGGAAAAATAAAATGGGATGGGAATTATAGTGTGAATCTTGAGGGGGATTTTGGCAAAAAACTGTGTCAGGCAGCATTTTGGAAATCTTTTATTCCCATATTTCAGGGTCAGGTATTGAATTTTTGGTTGGAGTATCATAAGAGTCCGAGTATTATGTTGTTTCTTACTGTGACTAAATTTGCCCGTGGAAGCATATCTCATATTTTGGAGCAGTGGAAGTTTGACGAAAGAGAACTGACCGATGTAATACAGATAGATGGGGGGACAGAGGATGGCTGGCTTTTCTTTTCCCTGAGTGCCAGAGGCAGCGGCGAGCTTCGGATAACGGCATTGCATGACAGGCGCTCCCGGGGGAGTCATGGGTATTTTCTGCCTGGAGGAGAGCGGTATGTGGCATATAACCGTGAGGAGGCATTCTGTTATTTTGAACCGGGCGATTTAAAGCCTCCTCTGAACGTTTATTTCTCCGGATATAAGACGTTGCAGGGGTTTGAAGGCTATTATATGATGAGGGGAATGAGGTGTCCATTTCTCCTGATAGCGGAGCCGCGCTTAGAGGGCGGCGGTTTCTATATGGGGATAGCGGAATATGAGCATTTGTTCGTGGAAATGATCAGAAAATACATGAAAGAGTTAGGGTTTTCTTCTGACCAGGTAATTTTGTCGGGACTCTCCATGGGAACCTTCGGAGCGCTGTACTATGGCTGTGACATCAGCCCCCACGCAATCATTTTGGGAAAACCGCTGGCGAGCATAGGGAATGTGGCGTCCAATGAAAAGCATTTAAGGCCGGGGGGATTTCCCACCTCTCTGGATGTATTGCATTGCCAGTGCGGTGATCTGGATGCAAATGCGGCAGATCGGCTGAACCGCAGATTCTGGGATAAATTTGACAGGACAGACTGGGGAAACACAAAATTTGCTGTTTCTTATATGATAGAAGATGATTACGATGCCGACGCTTACCAGACGCTTTTGTCCCACCTTAGGTCAGCAGGAGCGGAAGCCTATGGGAAGGGAATCCATGGCAGACATAATGATAATACGGGAGCAATTGTAAACTGGTTTGTGATGCAGTATAAAAAGATATTGCATGAAGATTTCGGAAGAAAGATGGAGCAGTAATGACAGGGGAGCAATGGACAATTTACTGGAACGAATATTCCTCAGATACTTATCTGTATGGGTCGGAGATTACCTATCATAAAAAGGATGATGTGGAATTTCGAAATGAGCTGATGCCTCCGGGGACTTTGATCAAGCAGTGGTATTCCCGGACAAATTATCAGGCGCAGAGGATAGAACCGGCTCTGCCCATGATTGACGGCGAGGGAAAATATCAGATGCTTGTCAATATTGATTGCCCGGAGGGCGAGGCATGGCAGGTTCGGCTGGTTTTTTATGACAAGTACGACGTGGAGGCAGGGGCGGTTTCTGTCAGGGAGGACACGGCGGATTTTCAATGTCCGCTTAAGACATATAGTTACAGGATGCAGTTGATCAACGGCGGAATGACACAGTTTCACTTTCATTCCATTGTGATCCGGGAAGTGGAAGATGAGACAGACGGGGAGATTGAGAAAACTAAAAAAAATCGTGCGTCAGGTAAGAAAGTGGGGAGAGCGCATGGCGCAACTGTCAGACAAAGAACTGGCAGGGCTGACCGCAGAGTTCAAACAAAGACTGTCAGAAGGAGAAAGTCTCGATAGCCTTTTGCCTGAGGCATTTGCCGCCATCTGCGAGGCGGATGAAAGGATATTGGGAATGGCTCCATATGACGTGCAGATCCTGGGAGCCATAGCCCTGCATCAGGGTTATCTGGCAGAGATGAACACTGGGGAGGGGAAGACATTGGTGGCAACAATGCCATTATATTTGAACGCGCTTACAGGCAAGAGTACGATTCTGGTAACGGCCAACGATTATCTGGCCTCCAGGGATGCCCAGGAGATGGGGCAGGTATATCGGTTCATGGGGCTTACTGTGGCTGCAGGCGTAGCCGGTAGCGGGACAGAAGAGTTTACCAATGCAGATAAGAAGGAAATTTATGCGGCGGATATTGTCTATACGACACATGGGACACTTGGATTTGATTACCTGTTACAGAATTTAGTGACTACAGTCAGGGACCGTTTCCTGAGAGAGTTTTATTATGTGATCATTGATGAGGCGGACTCTGTCCTCCTGGATTCGGCGCAGACTCCCTTGGTAATTTCCAGTTCTCCCAGGGTACAGTCCAATTTGTATGGCCTTGCAGATTTTTTTGTTACCACACTCGAAGAGGACGAGGACTTCGAGATGGAGGATAAGGCTGTGTGGCTGACGAAAAAGGGGATTCAGTATGCGGAAACCTTTTTTCAGATTGATAATTTTTACAGTGAAGAGCACTTTGAAATTAACCGCCATGTCACGTTGGCGCTTCGTGCCCACACGTTGTTTCGAAAAGGGGAAGCGTATATGCTCTCTAATCAGGAACTGTTGCTTCTGGATGGCAGTTCCGGGCGGCTAATGAAAGGCGTTAAGCTTCGTGGCGGCCAGCACCAGGCATTAGAGGTCAAGGAAAAGTTGGAGGCAACTCCGGAGAATCGCTCTGTTGCTGCTATTACTTTCCAGAACCTGTTTCTGATGTTTCCCAAAATGGCAGGCATGAGCGGAACGATGGCAGACGCTACAGAAGAACTGCGTGATGTTTATGGCTCGAAAGTATTGGTGATCCCCCCAAACCGTCCAAAGAAGAGAAAGGATCTGCCGGATCGTTATTTCAGGAACTCGGAACGGCAGATTCGGGCAGTGGTAACGGAAATTGTAAGAATACATAAGAGTGGGCGTCCTGTGTTGGTAGTAGCAGCTTCAATTGATGACACGGAGAGTGTATCAGAGGAGCTTATGAAAAAGAAAATTCCCCACAATGTTTTAAATGCCAACAATGCTTATTGGGAAGCGCAGATCATTAAAGAGGCCGGACAGAAAAGTGCGGTGACGGTTGCAACCAGTATTGCCGGACGAGGGACAGATATTAAGCTGGGGAAAGGTGTGGAAAGCCTTGGAGGATTGGCGGTGATCGGGATCGGGCGGATGGCGAATACCAGACTGGAACGTCAGGCAAGAGGGCGGGCCGGAAGGCAGGGGGATGCAGGTACCAGTCGTTTCTTTGTCTCCCTCGAGGATGATGTGGTGGGAATCGAGGAATCCTCAAAATTATATCGTTGTATAGAGGAAAAAAAGAAAATCGGCAAACGCCGCCTGAAAAAAATAATTAACAAGGCGCAGGTATCCGGTGAAGAATCAGGAACAATGGCACGAAAAAGCGCTGTGGATTATGATAAGGTGATGCAACGACAGAGAAATTTAATCTATGAAACAAGAAACAGGCTGCTTGATGGAGAAGAACTCCAGATGGACAAGATTCTAAAGATGGCGGAGGGGAATATCAGCCGATTTTTGAAATCAGAGGAGTTTGCAGACAGACAGTCGGTAAACCGCTATATTTTGGATAATATTTCTTATCATTTGGAGGACAATGATGGGGGTGCCGGTTTTCTGGTGGAAGACTATGAGACGGTAAAGTGCTACCTTATCGAAAGGGTGAAGCAACGGCTGGAAGAGCAGGAGAAGAAGCTGGGAAGCGGAAGGAGCATGAACGATTTTATGCGGGTGGCAGTGCTGAGCGCCATTGACGAGGCCTGGGTGGAGCAGGTGGACTATATGCAGCAGCTTCAGGCTGCGGTTTCCGGCAGAGCCACGGCACAGAGAAATCTTCTCTTTGAATATCAGAACGAGGCGTTTGAATCTTATGACAAGATGCAGGTTACTGTTTACGGAAACGCGATGAGGAATATATTGCTCAGTGATGTGTTTTTGGATGAGAAGGGGAAGATTCATATTTTGTTTCCATAGAAATATAAACATATTTTAAAGGGTTTTTATAGGAGATTAAATGTGGGGAGATAAAGATGAGTGTGTATATTACACGGATTAACGGTATGGCTTTGGAAAATACAGAGCAGTACAGACAGAATATGGTGGCTGGAATTGCCCATCGCCTGGGGATAAAAGAAATGGGGATATACCGTTATAATGGAGAGGCCGAAAGTGCCGAAAGCCTTAATGCCAGAATTGATGGCATTATTGCAGGCATTAATAGGGAGGACTTGGTGATCTGCCAGTTTCCTACCGGAAATGGACTGAAATTTGAATGGGCATTAGTCAATCATTTGAAAGCCTACGGCGGCCGCATATCGATCTTCCTTCATGACTTAGAACCGCTTCGGTATGAAGAAAAGGCTGCGGGCTTGCGGGAAGCAGTGAACTTGTATAATCAGGCAGAGGTTATGATCATACCCTCTCTTGCAATGCGTCAATTTTTGCTGGATAACCGTATCAGGAAAGAGATGAAGTTTGTAATTCAGGAAATGTGGGATTATGTCAGTGAGCCCTCTTTTTCTTTAGCATCCGTGTCAAAAGAGGAAATGATATTCAATGAGTTATCCAAGGCAGGATTTGGCTTGGTTTGGTATAAAGGTATGCACGAATGCCAATACATGGAGTATAGTATCCTTCTTTCATTAAGCAAATTTCTGATAGCAGGAATTCCTGTCATTGTCCCTAAAGGAATCTGCGTTCAGGGATTGATAGAAGAAAATTCTCTGGGTCTGGCAGTGGAGTCTTTGGAAGAGGCAGTGAATAAAGTGGAAGCCATGACAGAGGCAGAGTATCAGGGATATGTTCAATGTGTACAGCAGTTTGCCCCGGCTTTGCGAGGGGGATATTATACACAAAGGTGTCTGGCAGAGACAATGCAGATGTTTTATAGGAAGGATGCGGGAAGGCTTTCCGTGCCGGAAAGGATTTATAATCTGGGACAGCCTGCTTTTTCATCAACCGTCCTGAAGGAGTCTTATGGGGGAAATCTTGCGCTGTCATGGAGTTATAAGGGAAATACGGATGGATTCCTGGTCTGTGATGCCGACGGTAAGGTGGTATTTGATACGAATAATGTGCATCAACATTATTATTTAATAAAGGGGCATGAGAAAGAGAGCTGCTTTGTCGTAAAGGCGTATGTTGAGACTTTGAAGGGGAAGCTGGTTATTGCAGAATCGGGATTGACTTGTCTGGAAGAAGAAAAATATGAAAGTCCAAGGGTCAGCCTGATTATTCCTGCATATAACTCTGAAGATTATGTCGCCAGGAGTATAGATACCGCTCTGGCGCAGTCATTTCCTGATTTGGAAATTATTATTGTGGATGACGGGAGTACGGATGATACGCCGGAAATTCTGGGATGGTATGCCGAAAAATATGCGAATGTAATAATATTTCGTCAGGAAAACAGTGGGCCTGCTGCGGCGCGGAATACAGGGATAAGACAGGCAAAGGGAGAGTATATAGGATTTGTAGACAGTGATGATATGATTCATCCGGACATGATAACAGGATTATTTTATTCTGCAAAAAAGAACGATTGTGATATTGCAATTACGTCTGCTTATTGGATTAAGGAGACGGGATATGAATGTTTCATTCGATATGAGATAGAAGAAAATATAGTGATAAGTTTTGAGGATTTTTTCGATACGCATTATATCAAAGAATGTGGATTTGGGACGATTGTTTGGAATAAGATATATAGAGCTTCGCTTGTGAAAAAACACCTATTTCCTCTTCTTATAGCTGAGGATGAAGCATGGACTCCGTATGTAATGTCTTATGCGGAAAAAATATGTTATCTTGATGGGTGTTTTTACGAATACGACAGGACTGTCGGTAAAGATACACTTTCAAAGAGTGTTAAAAGCAGGTCAAGAGAAGAACAGTTTCTATCATATGAATCTGTAGTTATGTTTTATTTACAGAATGGAAATCGAAAGCAGATAGGATTACTGAAGAGGTTAGCTGAAAAACGTTTATCTGAAAAAGAAAAGAATCTTGCATATGAAGAATATAGAAATTTATGGCAGAGGATAGAAAAAGATTTTTGATTACAGAGGATGCTTAGGAGGAATAGTTATGAAAGTTCATATCACTAATCTTTACGGGGTGGGTGGGACAGCATCCCAAACCCAGCAAAGTGTGGCAGACATAGCAAAGAAAAATCTACACTATAACGAATTAGGTATTTTTTGTTATGAAGTAGATTCCGATACACCGGAGATGCTTCGCACAAGGATAGACGGGATTATAGCCGCAGTCGGGTGGGGGGATGATGTGGTTATCTACCAATCGCCTTCATGGAATGGAATCAGATTTGATGAAGCCCTTATCTGGCAGTTAGGTGCTTATGGAGGGCTAAAAAAGATTTTTTTCATTCATGATGTTCCGCCTTTAATGTTTGAATCGAATCGTTATCTTTTAAAACGATATATAGATCTTTATAATCAGGCTGACTTAATAATTTTGCCTTCACAGAATATGGAAGCCTTTTTACGATCTGAGGGCTTGCTTGTTCCTAAAATCATGATACAAAAAATGTGGGATTTTCCTGTTTCAGTGGACTTGGGAATGACTCCGCATTTCAATAAAATGGTGAGCTTTGCCAGTGATACGAAACAGGATAAATTTTTATTTGCACAAAAATGGAAAAGCACTGGCGTTAAATTAGCCGTAACGGCAAGAGAAGGTGACTGGGAGCATGGGGAAAATATCAGATTTATGGGATGGTTTAGTGATCAAAACCTGCTTGCGAATGAGCTAAGAAGAAATGGAGGATTTGGACTGCTGTGGACAGAGGATGCTGATTGGAAGGAATACATGAGGCTTAATGCGTGTTCTAAGTTGGGACTGTATCTTGCCTCCGGACTTCCGGTAATTGTCCATAACAGTATTCCGGAGGCAGATACAATTTTGCGCAAGAATCTGGGATTTGCCGTGGACTCTCTTGATGAGGCGGTTGAAAAAATAGAAAGTACAACAGAAGAACAATACAATCAGATGGTACATGACGTAGGAATATTTGGTGAATTAATCCGTGGGGGATATTTCACAAAGAAATTGTTGACAGATGCAGTTTTTCATTTGCTGTATGATTGATTCCACAAGGAGCAGAAAAAAAGAACAATCAGTATATAAGAAAGATTCCGGTTGAGACGCCGACAAGAGAAGGTTTTCGAACCGGAAGGGGTATAAGGAGGGAGAAAGATGGTTTACAATTTTAACCTGGGGATTGGCTGGGCCAGCAGCGGGGTGGAGTATGCGCAGGCTTATCGGGCAAAGGTTTTTCGGGAAATTGGACAGGATGCCAGGTTCGTATTCACGGATATGTTTCCGAGGGATAATATCCAGCATATGACGAAGAATATCGGGTTTCAAGATTCGGAGGTCATCTGGCTCTATACCTTTTTTACGGACTGCAGGATCTCACCGGTTACGTTTACTTTGAAGCAACTGGAAAAAACTTTCGGAAAGAGACGTTTTACCTGTGAAAGAAAGGGAGATACGGCAAAATATACTTTTCCCGGGGTAAACGGCTATTATATGGTGTATCTGGTGAACAAAAGGGAAAACCGGGTACATCGGGTAGAGATCGTATCGAACGGATGCCTGATACGGAAGGATTATTATACATATTGCAGGATTTATTCGGAGTACTATGGGCCTTTGGATAATCAGGCGCATTTGTACCAGCGCAGATTCTTTAATGAGGACGGCACCATAGCTTATGAGGAGATCACGGATAATGATGTGGTGATGTATCAGTTTCCGGACAGGCTGATCTGTTCAAAGGAGGAGTTGGTTGGGTACATGGTATCGCGCCTTAAGCTGACCAGAAAGGATGTTGTCATCATAGACCGGACTACGGGAATTGGTCAGGCGATCATGCAGAATGCGTCTCCGGCCCGCATTGGTATTGTGATCCATGCAGACCATTTCAGCGAAGGCGGTACGGACGAACAGCATATTCTTTGGAACAATTATTATGAATATGCGTTTTCAAGGTATAAGCAGGTGAAGTTTTATGTCACATCTACGGATGTACAGAACCAGCTATTGAAAAAGCAGTTTAAACAGTATATGGGGGTTAGTCCTAAAATTGTGACGATCCCGGTGGGAAGCCTTAAGGAACTGAAAAAACCTGACAAAAGCAGAAAAAAGCATGCCATGATCACAGCCTCACGTCTGGCCGGCGAAAAACATGTGGACTGGCTGATTGAGGCAGTAGCCGCCGCCAAAGAGAGCATCCCGGATGTTTCACTGGACATTTACGGGAAGGGCGGGGAGGAAGCAAAGCTGAAAAGTCTGATTGAAAAGCTGCACTGCGGCAGCTATGTGCGTCTGTGCGGGCAAAAGAATCTGGATGAGGTATACAAGGACTATGAGGCATACCTGGCAGGTTCTACCAGTGAGGGATTCGGCCTTACCCTCATGGAGGCTGTGGGCTCCGGCCTTCCAATTATTGGCTTCGATGTTCGTTATGGTAATCCCACTTTTATTGACGACGGTCGAAACGGTTATCTGATACCTGTACATGATAATATGGAAAAAAAGGAACGTGTGCAAAAGCTGACAGAATGTATTGTCCGTTTATTCACACAGGCAGATTTGGAAAAATTTCATAAGCATTCTTATGAAAAGGCAAAGTCATATCTTACGGAGGAGGTGGAAAAAGGATGGAAAAGTATATTAAGTTAAATGACGCCTTATTACTGATGGACAATTACGATCAGGGAAGCCAGAGCCTGCACACCTCTCTCAAACTGGCGGGATATGACGGCCCGGCAGTAGTGATAGAGGATGACGGTTTTTTGCCGGATGGGGTAATATCGGTGTATGGTTTCTTCCTGGGGGACTTTAAGGCTGTTCTGGGAAAGAATGCCGGGCCGAAGTATTTTAACCAGATCACCGTGCCGGAATATTGGGAGATAAGCGGAACGAATAATAATGGTAAGGTGCAGGATCTCTATAAAGAGCGAGGAAGGATATTCTATGCGGAGCCGAAGCATAAGCGGCTTGTAAAAATTGTAGACTGGTATGATGAGAGAGGAACGGTACGCTCCAGCGATCATTATAACCGCTATGGGGCACTGTTTGGCCGGACGATCTTCAATGCAAAAGGCCAGAAAGTGAACAGAACCTGGTTTTCAGCGCAGGGACGCGAAGTCATTGTGGAAAATTTTATCACAGGCGATATTATTTTGAATGAAGAGAACGAGGTAAGAATTTTTCGGAATAAGACCGATTTCATTCTGCATTTTTTTGTTCGTGCTGGTTTTAAGCAGAGCCGGATTTTCTTTAACTCCTTATCCACACCATTTTTTGTGTCCAATCGCTTAAAGTCAAAGGTAAAGAGAGACGTATTATTTTGGCAGGAGCCGGTGGGGAAGGAAATTCCCGGAAACATGCAGATCATTTTCAGTGGAGAGGCCAGCCGGACGGCGAGTGTTGTGGTACAGAACCAGACATCCTATGAAAAACTGCTGTCTTTTGGGGCAAACCCGGATATGCTGAAAAAGCTTGGCTTTATTTATCCGTTTGAACGGGAAAACACTCATCGGCCGCAAGCCATGATCTGTACGAATTCTGACAATATCGAGCATGGAGAAGAGTTGATCAGGGCATTACCCCAGATGCATTTTCATATAGCAGCTTTGACGGAGATGTCATCCAAGCTGACTGGGTTGGGGAGCTATGATAACGTGAGCCTTTATCCTGGTGTAAAGATGGATATTTTGGACGGGTTATTTGCAAAATGTGATTATTATTTTGATATTAATCATGAGTCAGAGATTGTGTCGGCAGTCCGCCGGGCTTTCTTAAATAATCAGTTGATTTTTGCTTTTGGTGAGACGGTACATAACAGGGATTATGTGGCGGAGGAGCATATTTATCCGGTAAATGAATTTAAAAAGATGGTTTCCGATATAAGCCTGGCGTTGGCAGATGAGGCAGTGTTGGAGGATGGGTTAAAGAAACAGCGGGATGCGGCGCTGGCGGAGACGGCGGAGAGGTATGCGGAGTTGTAAAAGAGATGGAGGTTATTCCGCATACTCAAATTGCTTTTACAGGATTTGAAGTATAGAGAGGGAAGAGAAGAGGAGCAGTTTGAATCTTATGCAGCCCTTATCAAAGAAAGGATAATCAAGCTGAATGATTATTTGAAAAAAGAGGAAAGGTATACTTCACAAAATAAGGAAGATGTAGTAAATTTAGAGGTGATCAACTTTGAAGATGGATATACGAATGGTCTTTGGGAGTTAAGGACAGTATATTAAAGCCGTATTTAGATGTTACCCGCAAAGGAGAACGGTCTGTTTTTTTCTCACATATCTTGACAGGATCAATCATAGAAAAGATGGGAGGAATTTAAATACAGAGTGGAAAGAAATGCTTACGGGAGAAATGAAAAGTGTAGACATAGTGCAATGTTTCAATCGTTTCGTAAATAACAGGAGCAATGAATCAAAAGTAACAGCTTTAATAAACATAAGGAGAACAAACCCATGAAATACGATTTCACATCAATCATCGACCGTCACGGAAAAGACGCCATTGCGGTGGACGGCCTGCGAAAAGAAGGAGAGCCCGGTTTTTCACCCCAGGCGCCCAAGGAGGGGTTCGATGCAATTCCCATGTGGGTGGCGGATATGAACTTCGCCACGGCGCCCACCATCCAGGAGGCAATTATCGAGAGAGTGAAGCATCCGGCTTTCGGGTACTTTAATCCCACGGATGAGTATTACAGCTCTATCATTGAATGGCAGGCCAAGCGCAACGGCGTGACGGGTCTGACGAAGGAACATATCGGCTATGAAAACGGCGTGCTGGGCGGCATGGTTTCCGCGCTGGAAGCTTTTTCCGCGCCGGGAGACTGTGTGCTTCTGCACAGCCCCACTTACATTGGTTTTACAGGAAGCATTGAAGGATGCGGAAGAAAGATCATCCACAGCCCCCTGAAGCTGGACGAAAAGGGGATCTGGCGGATGGACTTTGAGGATATGGACGCGAAGCTCAAGGCAAACAAGATTCATGTGGCGGTTTTCTGTAATCCTCACAATCCCTGCGGACGTGTGTGGGAGCGCTGGGAGCTGGAGAAGGCCATGGAGGTCTATAAGGCCAATGACTGTGTGGTGATCTCCGATGAAATCTGGTCTGACATTATCTTAAACGGGCACCGTCACATCCCCATGCAGAGCATCAGCCAGGAGGCGAGGATGAGAACGATTGCCATTTATGCGCCTTCCAAAACCTTTAATCTGGCCGGGCTGATCGGTTCTTATCATATTGTATACAATAAGTATCTGCGGGAGCGGATTGAGGCGGCCGGAAGTAAATCTCATTATAATTCCATGAACGTGCTCAGCATGCATGCATTGATCGGGGGCTACCGCCCGGAGGGACAGCAGTGGGTGGACGAGCTCTGTCAGGTGCTCAGTGGAAATATTAATTATGCCTGTGATTTTATTGCAGAGCACTTCCCCGGTGTTCAGGTGATGAAGCCGGAGGGGACATACATGTTGTTTCTGGACTGCACCGAGTGGCTGAAAGCTCATAACAAGACCATTGACGAACTGCAGAAGGCAGGATGGGATGTGGGCGTTGCCTGGCAGGACGGACGGATGTTCCACGGAGCGAACGCCGTTCGGGTGAACCTGGCACTGCCTTTTTCCCGGGTGAAGGAAGCTTTTGAGAGAATGGAGAAGTATGTGTTTGTCTGAAGGCTTAGAGCGTGTTTAAAATAAAAAGAAAAAACGCCCCGGATTATGGAAATCCGGGGCGATAAAAATTTCTCGTCCGCTCTCTCAGTCTCAGGCGATCTGTTCGAGCCGTTCTTTTACCCTCCTGAGTTCGGTTTCAAGAATGTTTACACGAATGGCTATTATTTCTTTTTCGTTCTCAATTTTTTGAGCATCATCAAGTTTCCGATACAGGTCAAGATGACCCTCTGCAACGCGCATGATATTTTGACGGATTTCATTTTCAAGGGTCAATTTGATGTCCGTGACGTCATTTTCCAGCCTGTCAAATCGTGTATCCATCCGGTCAAGCCTTTCATCCATCTGTCCCAGCTTGGAAAGAATAAGATCAAGTTTTTCATTTTCAGCCATATGTATTACCTCCTCCTGATTTAACTATAACACAGAGGAACCAAAATGTCGATAAAATTATCAAAATTTAATAATTAAAAACACTGCAAAAAGTTACATCAACCCATACGGAAAATTACATCATTTTCGAATTCCGGCTCACTTCCAGAAGCTTCTTGCGCATCTCATCCTCAATCCTTCCAAGCTCCGCCTCCGCGTTGCGGCGTTTAGCCCGGCCGTCCTCCTGGATTTTAAGCACTTCATCCAGGGTGCTGATCAGAGTCTGGTTGGTGGCGGTGAGGGTCTCAATATCCACGATGCCCCGTTCGCTTTCCCTTGCGGTTTCGATGGTGGCAGTTTTAAGGGTTTCCGCGTTTTTCCTGAGCAGGGCGTTGGTCATATCCGTTACCTCCCGCTGGGCTCTGGCGGCTTCGCTGGAATGGTTCAGACCGATGGCGATTACCATCTGGCTTTTCCAGAGAGGAATGGTGTTGACAAGAGTGGACTGGATCTTTTCGGACATTGCGGTGTCGTTGCTCTGGATCAAACGGATCTGGGGAGCCATCTGCATGGAAATGGTTCTGGTCAGCTCCAGGTCATAAATCTTTTTCTCGAACCGTTCGCACATGGAGGCGTAGTCGTTAGCCGCCTGGGTGTCCTCGGGAAGGGAGCTCTGCTCTGCCTTGCGCAGAAGGGCGGGAAGCTCCACGGTTCTGGCCTGGGCAAGCTTCTGCTTCCCGGCAAGGATGTACATGGACAGCTCCTTGAAGTAATTCAGGTTCAGGTCATACATCTTGTCCAGCATGGCGGCATCCTTTAAAAGGGTCACCTGGTGCTCCTCCATCACCTTACAGATCCTGTTGATGTTGGCCTCTGCCTTGTCATATTTGACCTTCATGTTTTCCAGCTTGTTGCTGCCCTTTTTGAAAAATCCGAGAAAGCCTTTTTCTTCCTCCTCGTCAAAATCCTTCAGCTCCGTCACCACGCTGGCCAGCATCTGGCCGATTTCGCCCATATCCTTGGTGCGCACATTGTTTAAGGCGCTTTCGGAAAAGTCGGCGATTTTTTTCTGGCTGCCGGCGCCGTACTGCATCACCATCTGGGTATTGGTGATGTCGATCTTTGAAGCGAAATCATCCACCATCTTTTGCTCCTCGGGGGTCAGCACCACCTCGGGAATTTTAGCCTCTTCCTTCTCCTGCACAAGGGCGGTATTTTCAATGGCCTCCGGCTGGGAAAAGGGTTCAAAGGTCAGGGAAGGAGCTTCCTTTAGCATTTCATCTAATGAGTTGTTCATGTTTCCTCCATTCATAGTTACTGTTTATTCTGCAGGCCGTCACGCAAAACGCGGCAGGCCGGTTTCTTTGTTTAAAGAGAATCATCTTCCTTTTGGGTAAAATCCATCTGCCGTGTCAGTCCTTCCCGGGCCAGCATGGTTTTCAGCACCTGGGCATCGGTGGTAGCGTCCAAAACGGCGTCCTGGAAAAGGTTATTCAAAAGCTCTGAAAAAGCCTGATTGATGGTATCAAGGGTATTTTCAATCTCTGCCTTCGCCTTGATAATATCTTCCCCCGGAGCCTTCACGCGGTCAAATTCCTCGTAGGCCTCCACCAGCTTTAAGGTGGTGGGAAGATAATAATCCATCAGCTTATGCATCCGGTGCATCTGGTCCGGGTGCTCTCTTACGCTGGAAAAAATATCCTTCAGCAGATTTTCCAGCCGGGAGAGCTTGGCAGAGATAACCTCGCCGGGAATTTGTTCGTTTAAGTACCTGAGCTTACGGATACACTCCATTCCCTCCGCTACCATGGTATTCAGCTCCGATTCCTGTTCCCCTGAAATTTTCGGGGACTGGGAAGGGTCTGCGGCGTTCTTGGAGGGAAGCGGATTTCCTGAGGAAGGGGAACTCTCAGAGGAAGCGGATTCCTTTGAGGCGGCTGCATTCTCATTGCCCTCCAGCGCCTTTTGCCGCCCGGCTTCCCTTAAAATGCGGCCGTTTTCAGCCTGCCGGTACTGCCGGTAAACCTCGTCGTTTAACATGAAGCAGGTTTTTTGCTCATCCAGGTGCCCCTCCGGAAAGATACCCAGAGAGAGCATTTTTTGAATATCCTTAATAACCTTGTTGATTTTTTTGCCGGTGCCCTTTGCCAGATTTTCGATGGTGATAAATTTGCTGCTTCCGCAAAGGCGCAGATAGCGTTCTGCCCGTCCCAGCCGCCTGCGCTGGATGATCCCAAGGCGAATCATATAGAGAAAGCAGAGCTGGAAGATAAAGTTCACCAGCCATCCGCCGCCGTTTGTCTCGATGCCGGCGGCCCAGATCAGCAGCATGATAAAGGCCACAAGCAGCGTTACGCCCAGGCCGATTCCGCCGAAAACCTGATAGAGAACATTGGAGACGCCGCCCACTCTTTTGAATTCGGAAAGAGGGAAATTGGAAAGCTCCTTTTTTTGGACGAGCTGTGTCTTTCGTTTGATCTGCTCTTCCCGTTTCTGTATTTGCTTTTCTTTCTGATGGATCTGCGCCTGTCTGCGCTGCAGATGCCGCTGCCAGTTCTGCTGCTGCTTCATCTGTTCCCAGGCTATGCGCTCCTTTGCCTGCTGCCAGGGATTTGCCTGCCCGTTTGTCTGACCATCCTGGTTTTTGGGGGCTGAGCCGTTAAAGCTGTGTCCGCTGCCGTTTTCCACAAAGGGAATATGCTTTCCCACCTCGTTCAGGGTGTTGACCACAGATTGGGATACCAGATCGTTCAGATTTGTAAAGTCTCCGCTGCGCAGGGCTTCTGAGAGGGCATCCTTGATATCCTCCCCCATTTTATTCCAGTTCTGATTATTGCTCATAATGTTAAGACCTCGCTGCATCATTGGTAAATAGCTTTCTGCTAAACCTCCTTCTATTATCACACAACAAGCCTTACTCCGCAATAAATTTCTCAGGAAAAGAGGAGCCGGACGAATTTCTTTTTTCCGATTTTCAAGACATCCTTTTCACGGACCGGGGTATCTAAGCTCTCGGCCTTCTGTCCGTTGAGCTGGATGCCGCCCTGGGAGAGAAGCCGCCGGAATTCGCTGCCGCTGGTCAAAAAGCCTTCCTTTAAGAGAGGCGCAATCACATCCCTTAATCTGGCCTGGCCGCCGGGAACCGTAAGCTCGGGAATATCCCCGGGGATGCCCTTTTGGGTAAAGGCCTGATAAAAAAATTCCTCAGCCCCCCGGGTCTGTTCCTCAGAGTGGTAGAGGGAGGTGATGGTGCGGGCTAAAAGGAGCTTATAGTCCCTGGGATTGCCGCCGCGGTCAAGGGAGAGACTGATCTGTTCCAGCTCCTCTGGCAGAATGTCTGTGGCCAGTGCAAAATATTTCACAATGAGAGAGTCCGGCACTTCCATCACCTTTTTGAACATGACTTTGGCATCCTCTTTGACCCCGATGTGGTTGCCCAGGCTCTTGCTCATCTTTTCAACCCCGTCCAGGCCTTCCAGGATAGGCATGAAAAGGGCGGTTTGAGGTTCCGAGCCCAAATCCTTTTGGAGGGAACGTCCCATGAGGATGTTAAAGGTTTGATCTGTACCGCCCAGCTCTATATCTGCATGGATGGCCACGGAATCGTAAGCCTGCATGAGAGGGTAAAAAAATTCATGAAGCCCGATGGGGATATTGTGGGTATAGCGGTTCTGGAAATCATCCCGTTCTAACATCCTGGCCACGGTGATGGTGGAGGAGAGCTTTATGATGTCGTTCATAGTCAAAAGCTCCAGCCATTCCCCGTTGTAGCGGACCGTGGTTTTGGACTGATCCAGGATATGGAAGACCTGTTCCTGATAGGTTTGGGCGTTGATCAGTACCTCCTGGTCGGTAAGCGCTCTGCGTCCTTTGGATTTGCCGGTTGGATCGCCGATTTTTCCGGTAAAGTCTCCGATAATGATTACGATTTGATGCCCTAAATCCTGGATCTGCCGCAGCTTGCGCAGAACCACGGCGTGGCCTAAATGAATATCCGGCGCGCTGGGATCCAGCCCGAATTTTACGGTGAGCGGAGTGCCGCTGCCGAGAGAGCGGGTGAGTTTATTTTTTAAATCCTCCGGGTTTATCACACTGTGGGCGCCCTTTAGGATAATGCCCATCTGCCGGCTCACCTCCTGCTCCAAAGCATCTTTTTCGATTGTCTGTTCCTTGCCTTTCATAAAAATACCCTTCCTTTCTTTTAATGCTGCCTGTTTTTGCGCTGCGCATAAAAAAACTCCCGTCCTGTATAGGACGAGAGCAAACTCCCGTGATACCACCTAATTTTATAAGCAGCTCACACTGCTTACCTCTTCGAGTACGGCCATGACACATCGTTTCCGGTCAGGGGACAGATCATCCGGCTTATACTCTAGCACGTTAACGGGTGCAGGAACCGTCGCAGCCTACTAGACCCAAGGCGAATCCCGGGGACATTTGGTGCGAAGCTCAAAGATGTATTCACATAAGGCTTCCCGCGCGCCTCTCATCTGCCGGCTGTTTTCTGTCCGTTTCACCTGATGCTACTTCTTCTTATCATTGCTTTTGTGAATGAATCACTTGTATGAAATTGGTGATATTATACTTGCAAAGCATACGGCTGTCAACCTCAAAGTTTACAGCTTTAAAATTTGAAGGCAATTTCTAAAGAATCATATGGAAAATCAGGTTGGATCGTGCTATAGTAAACCACGGATAAATCTGCCGTTTACTGCAATAATGGATGGATGGTCTTTTCGTCTGCAGGGCAGGGACGGCAGCAGTCAGGCTACGGAAAGGTATGAATACTGAAATGAAGACTTACATAAAGGATATGACACAGGGCAGGCCTGCCGGGCTTTTGCTCTCGTTTATGCTCCCCATGATAGTGGGCAATGTTTTTCAGCAGATGTACAATCTGGTGGACTCCATGATTGTAGGAAAATATGTGGGCGCAGATGCTCTGGCGGCCGTGGGGGCCACAAGCTCTCTGAATTTTTTGTTTTTTGCCCTGTGCGGCGGTATGGGCAACGGAATCGGAATCATCATTTCCCAGAATTTTGGAGCGGGGAAGAATGATATTGTAAAAAAGGCCATTGCCAACGCGGTATATATTATGCTGGCGGCGGGTCTGGCCATGGGCATTTTGGGGACGGCCCTGGCAAGACCGGTTTTGAAGCTTTTGCGTACACCCGAAAACATTTTAGATCAGTCAGTTTTGTACATGCAGATTATGTGCGCCGGCGTGCTGGCGGTAGCGATGTATAACTGCGTGTCGGCGATTCTGCGCGGGGTAGGGGATTCCAAGACGCCGCTTTATTTTTTGATTGTGGCAAGCGTTCTCAATATCGGGCTGGACTTGTTTTTTGTGCGGGTTCTGCATACAGGAGTGGCGGGAGCAGGAATCGCAACGATCATAGCGCAGCTTCTGACGGGGGTGGGAAGCCTGCTTTTTGCCATGATAAAAAATCCCTTTTTCAGGATTGAAAAAAAGCTTCTGAAGGTGGATTGGGATATAATAAAACAGTGTGTTAAAATAGGGGTGCCGCTGGCAATGCAGACTTCCCTGATTGCCGTTTCCTGCATTATTCTTCAGAGCGTGGTAAATACCTTCGGCTCCGTTGTGGTAGCGGCCTATACGGCCACGAACAGGATCGAGATGCTTGTTCAGCAGCCCTACAATTCCCTGAATCTGGCGATGGCCACCTATACGGGACAGAATATGGGGGCGGATAAGCCGGAGCGGGTGAGACTGGGATTTCAAAAGGGATGCCTGATTATGGGGATCTTTTCTTTCATTATGCTGCCTCTTGCGCAATTTGGCGGAGAGACCATTATGGAATTTTTTGTAAATGAAAGGGATGTAATTGATTTCGGTGCAAAAGCCCTTCAAATCACCAGTTGGTTTTATCCGGCCCTGGGGATGATCTATGTGACAAGAGGAACCTTAAATGGCTCGGGAGATGCTCTCTTTGCCTTTGCAAGCGGCGCCGTCGAGATGATCGGACGTATTTGTTTTGCAAGGCCCATGACAATGATTCCCTTCCTGGGTGTCTGGGGCATCTGGTTTGCCACTGCCTTCACCTGGCTTTTAACGGCGGTTTTCAGTTTGTTTCGTTATTATCAGAGGCTTGGAAAACGAAAATAAAAATGAACAGATCAGGGTATCCTGTCTGATATGAAAAAAGTAAATTTACAACACGGATTTGATTTTTATGTATTATTGTTTTTTGTCCTTGCGTTCCTGGGATGGCTCTGGGAGGTCGTATTATTTTTGGCGACAGAACATGCATTCATCAACAGAGGCGTTTATCGGGGGCCTTATCTGCCTGTTTACGGAGTGGGAGGACTGCTGTTGTGTATTTTTCTCGGCTCTGCGCGCCGAAAACCCTTAAGGGTATTTGTTATTTCCCTGTGTGCCTGCTCTGTGCTGGAATATTTGACCAGCTACTTTCTGGAGCGGCGCTGGGGGATCAGGTGGTGGGATTACAGCAATCATTTCCTGAATATAGGCGGAAGGATCTGTCTGCTTGGAGCCCTGGTCTTCGGACTGGGCGGAACGGCGCTGGTGTGTCTGTTTTTGCCTTTTTATGAAAAATGTTTTCAAAATATATCAAAAAAATGGAGGATTGGTCTTTGCCTGATTCTTTTGCTGGTATTTGCGGCAGACGGGGCCTACTGTGCCATGAGGCCGAATACGGGGGAAGGGATCACAAATGATGGCAGATAAACAGCAAATACAAATAAAGGAGGGGTTTTAAAATGCACACGATGAGACAGGAGGGGAATGCCCTTGTGTATCAATGGGATGGAGAGCTGCTTTGCATTGAACCATGGGGAAAAAACAGCCTGCGGGTGCGGGCCGTGGTTTTAGGGGAGGTGGCGGACTGGGACTATGCCCTGCTCCCTAAAGAGGCTTCAGAGCAGAGGGAGGCAGAGATTTTTGTGGAGGAATACTCCGCAAGGATCGTAAACGGTAAGATTACAGCGGTTCTGACGGTGGATGCCTGGTCTTATGGATGCGATATTGCCTTTTACAATCAAAAGGGAGAGCTGCTGCTGAAGGAGGCGGGCTCCGGCGGGGCTCTGAATAAGAAAAACCGGTTTTTTAAACCCATTATAGGAGGAGATTTCAGGCTGACGGTGACGTTTGCTTCCAACCCTGACGAAAAGCTTTACGGGATGGGGCAATATCAGCAGGAGCTTCTGAATGTGAAGAACTGCAACCTGGAGCTTGCCCACCGCAATTCCCAGGCAAGCGTGCCCTTTGTGCTTTCCAGTCTGGGATATGGTTTCCTGTGGCATAATCCTGCGGTGGGGCGGGTTAGCTTCGGAGGCAATACCACGGAGTGGTACGCAGAGAGCACCCGGCAGATGGACTATTGGATTACGGCGGGGGATACGCCGGATGAGATTGAGTGTACTTATGCGGATGCGACCGGGAAGGCGCCCATGATGCCGGAGTATGGTATGGGGTTCTGGCAGTGTAAGCTGCGTTACTGGAATCAGGAGCAGCTTCTTAGCGTTGCGAGAGAGTACAAAAGGAGAAATATTCCCATTGATGTGATTGTCTGTGATTTCTTCCACTGGCCCAGGATGGGGGATTACCGTTTTGACGAGGAATTTTTCCCGGATCCGGATGCCATGGTGCGTGAGCTTCAGGAAATGGGGATTGAGCTGATGGTATCGGTGTGGCCCCAGGTGGATGTGCGGAGCGAAAACTATCAGGAGATGAAGCAGCAGGGGCTTTTGGTCAAAGCGGATAAAGGCGTGGACGTGGCCATGCTCTATAATGGAAACAGTACCTTTTATGACGCCACAAATCCACGTTCCCGAAAATATGTGTGGGAAAAATGTAAACAGAATTATTACCGCAAGGGAATTAAAATTTTCTGGTTAGATGAGGCGGAACCGGAATACACCGGCTATGACTTTGACAATTACCGTTACTATCTGGGCTCAGTGGCTCAGGTAGGGAATATTTATCCTCAGGCCTATGCCCGCACCTTTTTTGAGGGAATGCAGGAAGAAGGGCAGCAGGAGATCGTAAATCTGCTTCGCTGTGCCTGGGCAGGAAGCCAGCGCTACGGAGCCCTTGTCTGGAGCGGCGATATTCATTCCAAATGGGAGACACTGCGCAGGCAGGTATGTGCCGGATTGAATATGGGGATTGCAGGGATTCCATGGTGGACCACGGATATTGGAGGCTTTGCAGGCGGAAATCCCGAAGAGGAAGCCTTCCGGCAGCTTCTGGTGCGCTGGTTTGAGTGGGGCGCCTTCTGTCCGGTGATGCGTCTGCATGGAGACAGGCTGCCATCCACGCCCATTGTAAATAAGGCGGGAGAGGTGATGAATCCCACCGGAGCCGACAACGAGGTATGGAGCTTTGGAGATGAAAATACAGATACCCTGGTAAAGCTTATCCGTTTCAGAGAGGCGATGCGTCCTTATACCAGAAGGCTTATGGAGGAAGCCCATACTCTGGGACGGCCTGTGATGCGTCCTATGTTTTATGAGTTCCCGGAGCAGTCCTGCTGCTGGGATATGAAGGAGCAGTACATGTACGGCAGCCAGATGCTGGTTGCTCCCGTTTTGTATCAGGACAGCTACGAGCGGGATGTCTATCTGCCGGCCGGAGCTGAATGGACAGATGTCCATGACGGGACGGTGTACGAAGGCGGACAGACAATCCGCGTAAAGGCTCCGCTGGAGGTGATTCCGGTATTCCTTAAGAATGACAGCCTGCGGGAGTTGGTAGGGATGATCTGACGCTGCTTTGAGGGATTGAAAATGTAAGCTGGCTTTTCACGGCACACGGCAGAAATTTTTGCCGTGTGCCAAAGGCAGGACAAAGCTCTATTTCCCCGCCTGCTTATCCAGAAAATTCAGAAAAATATCCCATATCTGCCGGCTCCAGAAGGTGCCCTCATGCTCAGCTTTCTCTACGCACACAAAGCTCACGTCAGCTCCGCATTTTTCCAGCCTTTCGACCATTTTCACGCTGTGGGAAAAATCCACTACCGGATCGTTATCTCCGTGGGCAATCAGAAAGGGGACAAAAAAGCCGCCTTCCTGTACGTAGCTTATGGGGCTCATTTTTGCAATAAGCTCAAGGTCGATCTTACCTCCGCAGAAAAGAGAAAATGTCTCCAATGCATAGTCTCTGACAGGGTCTGTCTTTGGCAGATTAAGGTAGAGGGAGAGATCCGTAGGCCCAAAGCAATCAATAACGGCGTCTACATGGTCGCAGGCGTCAGGGTATTCTTCTGTCCGGAATTCCTCCATATCTCCGGTAAGTCCCAAAAGAAGGGAGGTATTGCCGCCGGAGGAGGTTCCGAAGGCATAGACGCGCTCCGGGTCGATATGATATTGGAGTGCGTTTGTCCTGAGAAAACGGATGGCAGTCTTTACGTCCTTTAAGTAAGCGGGAGCCGGATGGCCCTTTTGGATACTCCTGTGGGTAACGCTGGCCACGACATAGCCGGCCCGGGAAATCCGGGAGAGCTGGGGGAGCTGATAGCCTGTGTCGGGAAACTCCCAGGCGCTGCCCTGGATGAATACTACCAGCGGAAAACGGCTTTCGGTATCGTTTTCCATGGTGTCAGGCATGAGCAGGTCGAGAGTCAGGTCCGTACCTGTCGCAGTGGAATAGACGATGCCGGGACAAAGGACGGAAAGTCCTTTCAGTGTGGGATTGTTTGAAATTTTAAGCATAGGTTACCTCTTTTCTACTGAATTTTGTATTTTATAGTAAACGGGAAATGCTGTCCATAGCGGATTTCAGCACGAAAAGTTTGATTTTTTGCACGAAACGTCAAAAGCCTTTTTCCTTCAGTGCCGCCACAATCTTTATATAGGCCTCTATCACGTCGAAGCCCTTATAATCCTCTCTTTTCAGATCAATCATATCCCCATGAGAAATGCCTCTTCTTCCGCCGCTCTTAAAAACGCCCTGAAAATCCCCCCATTTGGCAGAGTCTATGGTGACAAGGCCGTCATTTTTTGGGGCTCCTGCAAAGAACATGAGAAGATTGGGAATGCTTAAAAGGCCGTCTCCCAGAGAGTGCTTCATACAGGAGGCATAGCTTTGATAATAGACCCCGGGTGCATCGGGGTATTTTTCGTTAAAGGCCCGGCAGAACTCGGGGGAAAGCTGCTTGCTTGCGTGGTAACAGTCCGGATGCCGGTCGCCGAATCTGGCATAGGAGCGATCAAAAAGGGATGAAACAAAATGGTAAATCCCATCCGGCAGCCTGTTTAAGAGGTTTAGCAGCTCGGAGCCTCTGTGCGGCGTGGAAATGGTAGTCAGCGAGGCAACCTGGTTTTCCATATGAAGGCCGCTGATCAGGTAGCGGGCGTCCAGTCCTCCTTTGGAATGGGCGATGATATTAACCTTATCACAGTGGTTTTCACTCAATATTTCCCGGATTTTTTCCCGGATGATTTGGGCATTATCTTCAATGGTTCCCCAGGCCTGCTGGTGGCCGTAGTAGACCGCAGCGCCGTTTTTGGCCAGCTCCCTGGGAATTCTGCCCCAGTAATTGAAATAGCGCAGATCCCTGAAGCCGATTCCGTGGAGCATTACAAGGGGATACCTCGTGGCGCAGAGCTGGGATTCGGCGCGAAGGAGCCTGTTTTCGAAGCGGCAGCGCTCGGCGTCATATTCGATGCGGGCCCTCCTGCTTAAATATCCGGCAAGGAAAAGGTGAAGCGCCGGAATCCAGAGAAGGCAAAGGATACAGACCCTTTTCCAGATTCCAAGGCTGCGGCAGGTGCTCAGTATCCGGATGCAGCCGTTTAAAATCAGGAGATAAAAGTAAAGAAATGCAAAGATACCGTCCAGGATCATGACCAGGGGCCATGCGGCATCTGACGGGGCAAAGCGGGCAGGCACCTTAAAAAGATAAAACCCGCAAATAAAAAGCTGTGCTAAGGCTCCGAAGAAACAGAGCCTGAGAATACGCCTTCCGCCGTCCATGATCCGAAGACGCAGGGAAGGAGGGCGTTTTTTTCCATGGGCGCTCCCGCCAAAGGGCATGATATGTAACATAAGGGAGGTAACGGCCCATGCGCAAACCAGAAGGCTGCGCAGCCCAAAGGCTGCCGCTCCTGCCTGCGCCCCCCAATAGGACGCAAGGAATTCTTTGCCGGATAAGGCCCATAACAGGAGAAAATGGGGAAGTAGTATCATTTTGTCACCTCACAGGATACAGACATCAGAAATCTTTCTCTTTTTATTTTAGCACCGGAGGGAGGAAAAGAACAGTGGCAGAAAAGAAATTGATTGAGGATTAAGCCCTTTTGATCTATAATAGGCGGTAAAATACTGCGCGGGAGTAAGGGAAAAGATGGCAAATATTATATCGGACGAGACGATTGAATATGTAGGAATTCTTGCCAAGCTCGAGCTCTCCCGAAAGGAGAGGGAGCAGGCGAAGAAGGATATGGGAAGTATGCTGGATTACATCGAAAAGCTGGGAGAGCTGGATACCGGTTTAGTGGAGCCTTTGTCTCATGTATTTCCAATCAATAATGTGTTTCGCGAGGACAAAGTGACAAACGCTGACATGCGTAAGGAGATATTAAAGAATGCTCCCGGTGAGAGGGACGGCATGTTTATGGCGCCGCGGGCCTTTGAATAGACAGCGGGAAGGGCGTGGGTATGGAGAGAAAAATAACCGATATGACTGCCGCAGAGCTTGGCGCGGCAATCCAAAACAGGGAAGTGACGGTAAGGGAAGCCGTGGAGGCCGCCCTTGACCGGATCACAAAAAAGGAGCAGATATATCACTGCTATGTGACCATTGACGCAGAGGGCGCGCTTAAACAGGCCGGGGAAGTGCAGAGAAGGATCGATGCGGGAGAGCTTACCGGCCCCCTGGCCGGAGTCCCGGCGGCAATCAAGGACAATCTGTGTACGGAAGGGATGCGTACAACCTGCTGTTCCAAAATGTTGTATAACTTTGTGCCTGCTTATTCCTCTCAGGCGGTATTAAATCTGCAGAGGGCGGGAGCAGTGATTTTGGGAAAAACCAACATGGACGAGTTTGCCATGGGCTCCACCACGGAAACCTCTGCCTTTGGCGCGACGAAAAATCCCTGGAACCCGGCCCATGTGCCGGGGGGCTCTTCCGGCGGCAGCGCGGCGGCAGTGGCGGCAAAGGAATGCTTTTATGCACTTGGCTCCGATACCGGAGGCTCGATCCGCCAGCCGGCTTCTTTTTGCGGGGTGGTAGGAATGAAACCAACCTATGGCCGGGTGTCCAGGTACGGGTTGATTGCCTATGCATCTTCCCTGGACCAGATCGGGCCTTTATGCAGGGATGTGAGGGATTGCGCCGCGGTCATGGAGCTTCTTGCCGCTCATGACCCCAAGGATTCCACCTCCCTCCCCCGGCAGGATGCGGATTTTTCCTCCGCCCTTGTGGAGGATGTGGAAGGGATGAGGATCGGCATTCCCAGAGATTATTTCGGGGAGGGGCTGGACCGGGAAGTTAGGGGGGCGGTTCTGAAGGCGGCGGATGCTCTGAAGGAAAGGGGGGCTTTGGTGGAGGAATTTGACTTAGGCCTTGTGGAGTATGCCATTCCCGCCTATTATACCATTGCGGCGGCAGAGGCAAGCTCTAACCTGGAGCGTTTTGACGGTATTAAATACGGCTACCGCACAAAGGAATATGAGGGCCTTCACAATATGTACAAAAAAACCCGTTCCGAGGGCTTTGGCCCGGAGGTAAAACGCCGGATCATGCTGGGAAGCTTTGTGCTCAGCTCGGGCTATTATGACGCCTTTTATTTACAGGCCCTGCGGGTAAGGGCCTTAATCAAAAAGGCCTTTGACCAGGCTTTTGCAAAATATGACGTGATTTTAGGGCCCGTTGCGCCGGGCGCGGCGCCGAAGCTGGGGGAGAGCCTTTCCGATCCTCTCAAAATGTATCTGGGGGATATTTATACGGTGGCCGTGAATCTGGCCGCCCTTCCGGCCCTGAGTATACCCTGCGGGGCAGACGATAGGGGGCTGCCGATCGGAATGCAGTTGATCGGAGACTGCTTCCAGGAAAAGAAGCTGATACAGACGGCCTACGCCTACGAAAAAATCCGGGGCGCATTTGACAGGAAATCGTTCCTGGGAAAGGGAGAGGGGCAGGATGGCAAAGCAATATGAAACAGTGATCGGGCTGGAGGTTCATGTGGAGCTGGCAACGAAAACCAAGCTCTTTTGCGGGTGCTCCACTGCGTTTGGCGGGGAGCCCAATACCCATACCTGTCCGGTCTGCACCGGTATGCCCGGTTCTCTGCCGGTATTGAACAGGCAGGCGCTTTGGCATGCGGCGGCGGTAGGTCTTGCCGCCAACTGCAGCGTCGCAGGAAATTGCAGGTTTGACCGGAAAAATTATTTTTATCCCGATAATCCCCAGAACTACCAGATTTCCCAGCTCTATCTGCCTCTCTGCCGGGACGGCCGGGTGGAGATTAAGACGCGGGAGGGCAAAAAATTCGTAGGCATCCATGAGATCCATATGGAGGAGGACGCCGGGAAGCTGATTCATGATGAGAGAAGAAACTGTTCCCTGGTGGACTATAACCGTGCCGGGGTGCCTTTGATTGAGATTGTCTCAAAGCCGGATATGCGAAGCAGCGAGGAGGTCATCGCCTATCTGGAAAAGCTGCGCAGGATCATTCAGTATCTGGGAGCCTCTGACTGCAAGCTTCAGGAGGGCTCTATGCGGGTGGACGTAAACCTTTCCGTCCGGGAGGCGGGGGCAGAGGAGCTTGGAACCAGGACGGAAATGAAAAACCTGAATTCCTTCAAAGCCATTGCCAGGGCCATTGCCGGGGAGAGAAAACGCCAGATCGGCCTGATCGAGAGCGGGGCAAAGGTGGTTCAGGAGACCAGGAGATGGGATGATAACCGGGGAGAATCCTATGCCATGAGGAGCAAGGAGGACGCCCGGGATTACCGCTATTTCCCGGATCCAGACCTGGTTCCCATCGTGCTGGATGAGGCTTTCCTTGAGGAGATCCGCGCAAAGCAGCCGGAGCTTCGGGAGGAAAAAATGCGCCGTTACAAAAAGGAATTTGATCTTCCCGATTATGATATTGAAATTATCACAGACAGCAGGCATATGGCGGAGCTGTTTGAGGAGACGGTATCTCTTGGAAGCCGGCCCAAAAAGGTGGCCAACTGGCTAATGGGAGAAACCCTGCGGCTTTTGAAGGAAAACGGCATGGATCCCGGGGATATTCGTTTTTCACCCCAAAATCTTGCCAGGCTCATCGCCTTAACGGACGCAAAGGCCATCAGCGGCACTGTGGCCAAGGAGGTCTTTGAGGTAATGTTTAAGGGGGATATAGACCCGGAGAAATATGTGGAGGAAAAGGGGCTTAAAACCGTAAAGGATGAAGGGACCCTAAGAAAAACCGTGGAGCAGGTCATTGCCGCCAATCCTCAGTCCGTGGCAGACTTTAAGAGCGGAAAAGAAAAAGCAATCGGATTTCTGGTGGGAGCGACCATGAAGGCCATGAAAGGGAAGGCAGAGCCGGGGATGGTGAATCAGGCGCTCAGAGAGCTGCTGAAAATCTGAATGAAAAACTCCTTTTTGGTAAGAACCCGGAAGGGAGTTTTTTTATGGATGCAGGAGCGCGGAGAAAAAAATCCCTTGCCATCCCGGTTAGTTTGTGCTACAATTTCTCCCGTTGGCAAACAAATGTCCACGACACAAAAACAAATTTACCAGGGCAAAATTCATTAAGCATAAGAATGGCCCGTGAAATGCGGGCTTCATTGCGATTGCAGAGGGAGGCTATGGGAACCAGATATTTTGTGGTAAAGGAACAGGCAGTTCCGGAGGTGCTCCTTAAGGTGGTGGAGGCGAAGAAGCTTCTGGATACCGGAAGGGTGCAGACAGTCAATGAGGCGGCGGACAAGGTAGGCATCAGCCGCAGTTCATTTTATAAGTATAAGGATGATGTTTTTCAGTTTCATGATAACTCCCAGGGAGTCACCATCACATTGACCTTTCAGATGGAGGACGAGCCGGGACTTTTGTCGGAGGTGCTGAAGATTATTGCCGGGTTTCAGGCAAATATTCTGACCATCCACCAGAGTATTCCGATCAACGGCGTGGCATCCTTAAGCCTGAGCGTCCAGGTACTGCCCACTACAGGGGAAATTTCGGATATGGTGGAGGCTATGGAAAGGCACAGAGGCGTGAGAAATGTGAGAATTTTGGCTAAGGCATAGCAGGACGATTCAATACGAGACTAACTATTAAAGAAAGTCAAGTATAAAAACAAAATTAGAAAAAGTGGCAATGACTTTTCATTGCAGTCAG
>ERZ808037.592-NODE-592-length-31805-cov-41.810168_pt1 | contig 31805 bp, 25 predicted proteins | sample MGYA00380190_ERZ808037 | MGnify/ENA primary metagenome ERZ808037 (study PRJEB31490, sample SAMN06133399) | mouse gut metagenome | isolation source: J9 | host: mice | place: China: Chengdu | collected 2015-05 ...
CACTCCTTCGCTCCATCTCAAAAACCGCTCGAAAATACTTCATAATTATGTATCAGCTAATTTATGCGAGTTACTTAGATGTCAGGTATTATTGTGTTTTTATCAGGTCGTATATCTCGTCGCCGCTTCCTGGCGGCCCGGCTTGGGGGATGCGGCTAAACGCTCCGGTTGAACGCCACCATCTTGATGGCCGTCTCGGCGGCTTCGGAGCCCTTGTTGCCGAGCCGCCCTCCGGCGCGGTCGAGTGCCTGCTGCTCGTCGAGCACGGTGAGCACTCCGAATATCACCGGTATGTCACACTCGGCATTGAGGTGCGTGATCCCTTGGGTGACACTTGAGCACACATAGTCGAAGTGTGGAGTGTCGCCCTTGATGACGCACCCTATCACTATTATAGCGTCATATTCGCTCGACTCTATGAGCTTGGATGCGGCAAAGGTGAGCTCGACGGCTCCGGGCACGGTGAACACCCCTATCTCGTCGTCGGAGAGTCCGTACTCCCTGAGGGTGTTGACGGCTCCTGCGGCAAGCGGTCCTGTGATGTGTCCGTTCCATTCGGCCGATACGACCGCTATCTTTACGTCGTCGAGTGCGGGGAGGGGAGAGGTGGGCAGATGTGTTGACATTGCGTTCGTTATATGTGTGTGATGAGTGTTTGTCTTTTTTGTGATGTCGTCTGTGGTGTCGCGGCCCCCTTATTTGGGAAATACCTTGTGCCACAGGCTCAGTATGTCAAGCGACCGGCTCTTGGCATGGTACAGCGAGTCCACTATGCTGCGGTGCTCGTCGAGCGCGTTGATCTTCGTGGCCTTGTGCAGCATGGTGTTGAGCAGGTGCACACCCTTCTCGCGCATCGCGCTCACCGACAGCATCGATTGCCCCAGGGCTATGGAGAGGCGCAGCTGATGCAGGGTGAATGTCGTCTCAATGCGGGTAAGGTATTTAAGGGCGCGCGAATAGTACTGTATGGCCTCGCGGTGGCGGCCCATGCGGGCGAGGGTGTCACCCTCGGCTGTGAGCGATTCCACAAGGCGTGAGGCTGCATCCTCGACACCTGAGTCGAGCATCTGCAGATAGGACGAGGTCGCGGCCTGATAATGCGCGAGAAGCTCGGCCTGTTTCACTCGGTTGCGGTACACCGTCGTGGCTCCGTTGAGGGCCATCACGTGGGGAGGTGCATAGCGTGCGGCATCGCTCTTGGCAAGCCGCTCAAACACCTTGATTGATTTCTCCACCTCACGTTCGGCCTGCTTGAACTCCCCCCTTTCGCCATGCAGATAGGATATGTCATACAGCAGACAGCCGAGCACCTGCAGGAACGGCGCGTCCTTGCGTTTAGGCTCGCGGGCAAGCAGCGACAGGGCGCGCGCCGCTGTCACGGCCGCGTCGTCAAGGGCCCCCTGCTCTATGTGCAGGGCGGTGATTATCTGCAGCACAGCGGCGTGGAGGGTTATGTGGCGTTCGTCGTTATCCCCTTCGGCATCGGATGCCGACAGCTCGGAGTCGATCTCCGAAAGAGCTGCGGCGGCATGGGCCGCTTCGCCGTCGGCCGCCTCTGAGGCAGCTGTGGAGCGCAGCAGGTCATAGACCGGGTCGAAGTCCGCATCGGCGAGTGCCGATATGTATTCTCCGGTCCCGCGGGTCTTCTTCAGCCGGGTCTTCAGCCTGGCGGTATCGGCTGTGGCGGGAAGAAACACCGGTTCGAGCGAAAGAGGTTTCATAGTGTCCGTGGTATTGTTGTTATTGGTCTGACAGTATTGAGTGTGCTGTCTCGTTGGCTTTGGCCATTATGTCGTCCGGATCGTTGACCTTTTCGGTCAGGGCGCGCACGGCTCCGGCTATGGCTCCCGCCGTCCAGTGGAACTCGTCGTTATCAGTCGGGTGGCATCTGAGGGTCCATGACTCGTCGCCGTCAAAGAAGCGCATGGTGAGTGACGCATAGTCCAGCACAAGGCAACGCCTGCAATAGAACAGTATGTGACCGCGGAAGGCTGTCTCGGCGTCCTCGCCCGGAAAGAGCACGGCAATGTCGCCGGTGGTGGCTATCACGAGGCTTGCCGCCTCAAGGCAGTCCCACACCTCGGGCATCACCCGTGTGGTGCGCGACACCTGGCGCACATCGAAGTAGGGGAGATAGACGGTCTCGGCCTTGCGGGCGCGGGCATGATCGAGAAGTTCTGTGATTGCCGAATGGTTGCGCTTGTCGATCACCATGTATGATCCGTAAACGGCCACATCACCCTCGTTGACGCGGGGCCATATGGGGTTGACAGGCTCGCTGGGGTAGGCTGAGTGTATCACGGCGCGGCTGTCGTCACCGGTGGCTGCCGATATGCGCACCGGGCTTGCCCCCTCGGTGAAGCGGTCGACCGATCCGGTGCCTATGCCCGATTTCTCGAGTGCCGATATTATGTGGTCGCCCACGGCATCGGCGGCGGTCTCCCCTACGAAGATCGTATCGACCCCCATCTCTCCGTCAAGCATCGCGGCCTTGACCAGACGGTCGCCGACTCGCGTGGCGGCCATGCTGCTGCTGTCTGACGATGGGAGAGTGACATTGAGGGAGAGTTCTCCTATGAATATAGCCTTGTTCATTATGATGTGTTGCTTTTCTTCCTTGCGCGATGCGGCTCGTTGCCGCCGGGATGTCATTCGGAGCCGCGCGAATCCTTGCGCGACTTGTAGCCCAGATATCCGCCGTGATGCCTCTTGGAGTATTCCTTGGAGGATAGTCCTATGAGGTTCATCACATTGACTATCAGTACGTCGCCTATCGCTGACATCACCGTGACGGAGGTCGTCGGGGTCAGCCCGAGCGGACACACTTCCGGTGCCCCGCCTGTAAATAATGTAACGTCGGATAGACGTGATAGTTCACTGTCCTTGTTCCCTGTCATGGCTATGACGGGGATCTCGGGATATAGGGCCTTGGTGAGGGCGACGAGGTCAAGCATCTCGCGTGTGGTGCCCGAGTTGGATATCAGGAGCATTACATCGTTGGGCTGGAGCACGCCTATGTCCCCGTGCTGGGCCTCTCCCGGGTGCAGGAACACTCCCGGGGTGCCTGTCGAGGAGAAGGTCGTGGCTATGTTGAGTGCCACCTGCCCTGCCTTGCCCATCCCTGAAGCCACAAGCTTCCCTCCGCGGCGGTGGACACGCTCGATTATAAGCTCTATGGCCCGGTCATACTCTTCGCTGTAGGGGATGGAGAGCAGGGCTTTGGATTCCTGCTCCAATATGTCTTGCATCGACTGCTTTATAGTCATGTCAGATAAAGTCTTATTGTACCGTCGCAAAGATAGTGATTTTTCCATACCTCTGCAAAATAGTCGGGAGTAAAATTCAATATTAAACATGCTCTTATAATTCTCGTGCCCCGCGAAGGACAGGCTTATTGTATGGATGATGATTTGTTTCTCACATGCGCAAGCCCGTGCGCCGGATGCTTCACAGAGCGGGCGCACGGGCTTGTCGTATCGTATATTTGCGGGCGGTGGTGTGTGTCAGATGAGGTTGACAGTGTAGATCTTTTTCACTCCGCGGTTGTCGAATGTCACGATAGCTTTGCCGTCGTTGGGCCGGGTGATGCTGATCTTGACCTTCTTGTCGTCGGATGCCGCTGTCACTTTCGGTGTCCCGCCTTTGCTGCCGCTGACTTTGTGGTCTACGTCATATCTGTCATATCCCGTGTAGCCGTTGTCGGCATTCATCCTTGTTGGCGTGGACGGGAGCTCCACTTTTTCGCCGTTGACGCTTATTGTCACCTCAGGCACTTTGGGGAATTCGAGATGTTTCCCTTTTTTGCTGAAACCAAGCCCCTTGAGCATGCACAGGGGCTTGCCTCCCTCCCCTTCGGCCACAAGGTATATGGCGTGTTTCCCCTTGAGGCCGTCCACTGCTCCTGACACATCGGCTGAGAGGCGCATCACGCCCTCTTCGTTCCCCTTCATGCTGTTGGCGGGCACGGTGATCTCTCCGATTTTCTTCCCGTTCCATGCGGGGGTGTCATAGGGGCCGTCCATCATCACCGCCACTTTGAACGGTGAGTCGGTGAGAGGGGTCAGGAATATGTCTATATGGGTCTTGTCCCCTTTCTTTGTCCCGCGGAAAGCCGGCACCCCTTTGGTGCCCTTGTCAAGGCCTCCGAATCCGAAGTATTTGAAGCCTGCGATGTCGTTCCCCTTCATTCTTACCGGCATGTCATTGGCCCATATGTCCCAGGAGTCCTGCTGCGATCCTATGTCGGAGAGGTAGCACGCGTAGCCGGCCGAATAGTATCTGTGAGGGTCGAGACCGTAGATCTGGAAGCCCTCCGAGGTTACTTCGGCTCCGGTATACTCGTTGCCGTCGGATGTTCGGGCGGTCCATATGCCGTCGGGGGCATACGGGTCATAGCCGCGTATCTCCACTCTGCCCCCTTCGGCGACAGGTGTCTCGTCCCACCGGATGGTGACGGGTGCCACCATTGCCTGGCGGGCGAAGCCGAATCCGCGCGGCGGACGGTGGTAGAACACATACCACTGGCCGTTGATCTCCTGAAGGCTGCCGTGGGTGTTGTGTGCCGCATTGGTGCATGCCAGGTGTGTGCCGTCGGCATTGGGGACGATGCCGCGTGAGTCAACGAGCACGCCGCCGCTGCGCCAGGGGCCCAGCGGGGTGTCGCCATAGGCGTAGCGCAGTGTGGAGTTGGTGTTGCCCAGCCCGTACTCCTTTCCCGAGAATCCCGAGAATATCATCACATACTTGTTCCCCACCTTGCGTATGGATGAGGCCTCGAAGAATCCGAAGTCTCTGGGGTCCTGCTCCTTGTAGAGTGCCGGATACTGTGTCCCCTCAGGGTCGCGCACCTTGCCGTCAGCCGTGCATGCAGGGATGAAGTAGGGGATGGTGGTGGTGCCGGGGCGCACGGAGTACATGGTGGAGGGGTCAAGCTCGGCGGCCAGCGAACGCTGGAAGCCCCAGAAGCCATAGGCGCGGAATCCTGTGCCGTAGTCAGGATCGGCCGGATCGGTGATCAGGTCCACATAGATCGAGGGGTCGAAGCCGAGCACGCTCCCGGGTGTGGTCTGCGAGCCGTCCTCCGAGAGATTGACAGGGGTGAAAGGTCCGTCGGGACGTGTCCCTTTGCACACCATCGCCTCGCGCCGCGGTCCGCGGCTGTGGGGATAGAGATAATAGATCTTGGAGCCGTCCTTCTGGGGCACCTCCACGAGATCGGGGGCATACATGATGTCCCATTTCCCGTTGTGGGAATAAGTGAATATCGGGCCTTCGTCGCGCCAGTCGGTGAGATCCTCCACCGGAGCCGACCACATGCGTATGTCGGATCCGCAGTAGCGGTCCACGCTCGTGTCGTGCGAGCCTATGATGTATGCCCGGTATTTGCCGGGACGGTCGGGATCCTCGAACACCCTTGGCTCTCCGTCGGGAAGGTGTTCCCACAGCGGAAGATAGGGATTGCCGAATGACTGGAGCATCATGGCCGCTCCTGTGCAGAAGAGTGATAGAATGGTCTTTTTCATATGGTGGTATTATGTCTTTTTCGGAGTGTGGCGGCGACGGTGCGGACGTAGCCGTTTCCGAATGTAAAATTAGTGAAAATCCTCCTCAGGTCCCTCCCCGCCGTGTTGCGTGATGATGCCCTTTTGTGCTCCGGCGTGCTGTTTTGTTGCAAAAAGATGCCTCTGCGTATCATGTCATGGTGTGGCATGTTACACAGAGGCATATTTGTCGTTTCCTGTACGTGTACGGCTTCTATGGGAGTCAGATGTCCTCCTCGATCGAGAAGTCGTCAGGCATGTCCATGTCGTCGGTGCCCGGGAGGGTGCCGTCGGGGAGGTCGGCTATGTCGGCCATATCCTCGGCGTCGTCGTCATCTTTCTTTGCCGATGATTTCTTCGCCGACTTTGCCGAGGGGGCTTTCTTGGGTCCCTTTCCGGATGCGGCGTCCTTGAGGGCCTGCATGATCTTCTCTTCGAGTTCGGCGGCAAGCTCGGGGTTGTCCATGATCACACGCTTGGCCTGGTCACGTCCCTGGGCTATCTTGGAGCCGTTGTAGCTGAACCATGATCCGCTCTTCTGGATTATGCCGTAGTCGACGCCGAGGTCTATGATCTCGCCGCTGCGCGATATCCCTTCCCCGAACATTATGTCGAACTCCGCACGCTTGAATGGAGGTGCTACCTTGTTCTTCACCACCTTTACCTTTGTGAGCTTGCCAAGCACCTCGTCGCCGTCCTTGATGGATGTCGAGGGGCGTATGTCCACACGCACAGAGGCGTAGAATTTCAGCGCGTTGCCGCCTGTGGTGGTCTCCGAGGGCCCGAACATCACCCCTATCTTCTCGCGCAGCTGGTTGATGAAGATGCAGCAGGTGTTGGTGCGCGATATGGTGGCTGTGAGCTTGCGCATGGCCTGCGACATGAGGCGCGCCTGAACGCCCACATTCTTGTCGCCCATGTCGCCGTCGATCTCGCTCTTGGGGGTCAGTGCGGCCACCGAGTCGACCACGAGTATGTCGATAGCCGACGAGCGTATGAGCTGCTCGGCTATTTCGAGAGCCTGTTCGCCGTTGTCGGGCTGTGATATGAGCAGGTTGTTGACGTCCACACCGAGCTTCTCGGCATAAAAACGGTCAAAGGCATGCTCGGCGTCGATGATCGCGGCTATGCCGCCTGCCTTCTGGGCTTCGGCTATGGCGTGTATGGCAAGAGTGGTCTTGCCCGACGATTCCGGGCCGTAGATCTCTATGATGCGTCCCCTCGGATAGCCACCTACGCCGAGCGCGTAGTTGAGTCCTATCGACCCCGACGGTATCACGTCGACATCCTCGATCTGCTCGTCGCCGAGCTTCATTATGGCTCCGCGTCCATAGCTTTTCTCTATGTTACCCATGGCCTGGGCGAGGGCGTTGAGTTTGGCCTTTACAGGGTCGGTCTCTTTGTCCTTTTCCTTGGTCCCTTTTATGGGGGTCTCTTTTTTTGCCATTATATTATCGTGTTTTGTGTGATTATACTTCGGTCAGGTTTCCCTGTTTCATTGTCAGGTTTCCCTATTGCAGTGCAAAGATAATGCAGGAGAGCGGCAGGGAGATTGCACACCGGTGTTAAAAAACATTAAGTTGCGGATGCCGGCGATTTTTTGAAAAATTTTTTATCCGGCCGTGAACCATTCTTGCGGAGGAACGTTGTAATAGTACATAGCAAAATTACTTTTTCCATTGCAAGAAATGTGATAATGATTGGTTTATTATCTAAGCGGGAGGACGATGTGATATCATCTTCCCGTTTGGTTTATATGCATGCGGGGGGGTGTCACAGCCTTCCCCTCTCCTTTTTGATCTTCTGTGCCGCGCGATAGGCGAGATATTCGCTTACGTACGATTCGCGCGCAATGTCTCTCCCCACACGCCCTTCGAGTATGCCCCCGTGGTTGATGAATATGTCCCAGAACGCTTTGAGTCCGTGGGCCACAGGCGAGAGCGCGGCTATGTCGCCGGGTGCCGCGGCGAGCACTCTCGCTTTGATCCCTGCATGGTTGCGCACCACTTTGCGGTACTGTTCGGGGGTGTCGCAGCGGTAGTGGAGTATGTCGCCGTCAAGCAGCTCGGGGCGCACCGAGTCGCGGAATATCACTTTCTCGGCCACATCGCGCAGATTCCAGGCGGCATAACGCTTGTCGAAAAGCCTTATCTGGTAGTCGGGATACCACCCGCAGTGTCTCACCGGGTATCCGCAATAGAAATTGAGGCGCGATATGCTGTACACCCTGTGGTCGAACCCCCTCTCCTTCAGCGCGAGGATGCTCTCGCGCAGCGCGGGGGAGAGAACCTCGTCGGCATCGATCGACAGCACGTGCTGATGTGAGGTGAGCGACGTGGCATACTGTCGCTGTGCGCCGAATCCGTCGAAATGCCGCATGGTCACCATGCATCCGTGCTCGCGGCATATGTCGGCTGTGCGGTCGGTGGAGCCGGAATCCACCACTATGATCTCCTCGGCTATCCCCTCCAGCGATTCAAGGCACGCCGCTATCCGGTGTTCTTCATTAAGGGCTAATATGGTGGCGGATATTTTTTCCATCTGCGGATTTTATTGTAGGTTACAAATATACTGCTTTTTGTTTTCAGAGGCAATTATTTGCCGTAAAAATGCATGGCCCCGGGTGTCATTGAGCCCGAATGGCAGGGCCGAGTGTTTCTTTACGGCATAATAAATGCCTCTGTGCTGGACAAATGAAATGTTTTTCGATATAATTAACCGATTTTAACCTAAAAGTATGCTGTCGAGATAAAGGAAAATGTCTACCTTTGTGATACAATTACATTAAGTACTTAAGCAACGTCAGTCGCATATAGCTACTATCATTAAGTTTAAAGTCAACAAAAAGTTAGGTTAAAGCATGTGGGCAGCTGTGAAGCTCCCCACATTTTTTATTTACCCCCGGGATCGGTTTTTTTAGAAGCTGTTTAAGAGATTGTTATTAGACAACCTCTAAATGACACTTCTTCTTATTGAGGCAGATATATGAGGGTGCATGCCCGCGAAGGGTTGATTATTGATTCTGCCGCCGCTGCCACATCGGCTGTGGTCACGGCCCTGTAGGCCGCCACGCGGCTGTTGATCTCCTCGCCGGTCATCTCCGACAGGGCAAGCTCCTGTGCGCGGGTTCTGTAGGACAGCATCAGGAACTGATGGTTGCTCTCATAGCGGTTGACGGCGCGTGAGAGTTCGCGCTCGGTGACTCCGGTGCACTCCGCCGCAACTTCCGTCAGCGTGCGGCGCGCACGTTCTATCGATGCTTCCGATGAATCCGACAGCCGTGCCTTCAGCATGAGAAACCCCGGCTCCTCGTTCCCGGATATCGATGCGTCGGCCTCGGTGAATAGCGGATCCGACATCACCAGCTTGCGGTAGTAGCGTGACGAGCGTCCCGAGGCGAGTATGTCGGTCAGTATGTCGGCTTCGATATATCCCGGCTCCCCGTGGGCTGCCATGGGATAGGCTATGACTATCAGGGGCTGCGGGACAGGTCCGGTGACGGTCGACTCTCTCGGTGACTCCACCGGAGGCTCAGGGCTGTAGAGGCGCGGAGCTATGTCGCGGCGCGGTATCGGGCCGTACCATCTTTCCACTGCCTCGCGCACACGGTCAAGTGTGACATTGCCGCTTATGGCGAGGACCGCGTTGTTGGGGGCATAGTGGGTGTAGAAGAAGTGTTTCACATCGTCCATCGTCACCTTTTCGATATGCCCTGTCTCTTTCCCTATGGTGGGATAGCGGTAGGGGTGGACGGTGTAGAGCAGTGAGCGCAGACGGTGGGCCACATCGCCGTAAGGGCGGTTAAGGTGGGTCTGCTTGAACTCCTCGATCACTACGGAGCGTTGCACCTCGAGCGACGCGGGTGAGAATGACAGCCCGAGCATGCGGTCGCTCTCAAGCCACAGCAGCGTGTCGAGGTTGGATGCGGGCGCGATATCGTAGAAATTGGTGAAGTCGTCGGATGTCCACGCGTTGTTGGTGCCCCCTGCCCTCTCGATCTCTCCGTCGAAATCGGGGATATTGACCGAGCCTCCAAACATCAGGTGCTCGAAGAGGTGGGCAAGCCCTGTAAGCTCGGGCGATTCGTCGCGTGACCCGACGTTGTATAGAGTGTTGACAGCTACCATGGCGGTCGAGGGATCATAGTTGTGTATGACCCTCAGTCCGTTAGGGAGGGTGAAGGTGGTGTATTCGATCATATCTGTGGCTTTTGCGGTGCCAAAGTTACGGTTTTTTGCCGAAAAAATGTATAAATATGGGATTATGGACAAAAAAACAAGATAAAACATTTGGAATGTGGCACAGAAGTGTGTAAATTTGCAAAAATCATCACATTATATTATTAATCACTTAAACATGAAAACTCTCGTAGAAAAGATCAATGCCGGCTTCGAGGCATTTGCTAAAGATGCAGCCGCTCAGGTAGAATCAGGTAACAAGGCTGCCGGTGCCCGTGCCCGCAAAGTATCTCTTGAGCTTGAGAAACTTCTCAAGGAGTTCCGCAAAAATTCTATCGCTGCTGCAAAATAATTGCAACAACATAGGGCTGTGTCCCTCTGACGGCGTGTTATAAGACCGCAGGGGGGTGCAGGGACAAAATCCACAGAAGAAACAATATTGTGTCAGGCGACGACATGCCGCTTAGGCCGTATTGTTTCTTCTGTGGATTTTGTCATTGTCCGAGCAGTGCGCATAGCTCCGTGCCGGAGAGCCGGGCCCCTTCCGAGCTTGAGTGCGTGGCGTGGACCCACAGGGCTATGGCACGCGACATGAGGATGTCGTCATGGCATCCCCGGCGGGCCGCATAGCCCCCGTCGGCGAGAGCCTCATACTGCAGAAGCTCGTCACACGCGCCGTTGTCGTGCTCGATGTATCCCCCCTCGCGCACCAGTCTTATCATGTGGGCTATCAGCGAGGCCTTGGTGCTGACGTTGGTGTGGAAGCCGGGGTGATTGCCGGCGCGGAAGTACATGTTGGGATACTCGTCGGCGAGCGTGCGCAATATGTACTGCCCGCTCCCCTCCGACGATGTCTCCCAGGTGTTGCTTTCCACCACGAGCAGTGCCGTGTTGTACCATCGCGCCATTGCCGCCGCGGTCCATGCCAGCAGGTCATGGTCGATATGCCCGCGCCACTGTGCCGCCACTTCCGGGAGGGCGGCCCACGGGGTGTCGGTGTGGCGGTCGAGAATGGTGAGCACAGAGTAGTCTGACTTGTGCGACCGTCCCCCTATGTCGAGGCTGGCTATATAGCTCGCCCCTCTGCGCGGGGGCACCCACACCGATGCCTTCCCTCCGTGGCAGGGGATGAAGTGCGGCTCCGATATGTCGGACGGGATTCCTGTGCGCGATCCTGCCACTTCCCCTGTCCGTGGGGAGAGCGAACATCCCCCCTCGCGCAGCCGTTCCACATCGTCGGCTGTGAACACATTGGTCTCGGCCGAGGTGAATGCCTCTTCGGCCGTGGTGGGGAACTCTGCCATCATGGAGCGGCGGTCGGCATACTCCGACGATTTCTTTCTGTACCAGTTTATCGCCTCCAGTGTGCATCCGTGGTGTTCCCACAGGGCGCGCTCATAGTCGTTGAGCCCAGCGAGAAACCGCTCCGGATCGTCGACGGGCCGGGTGTACATGTCGATCTCGTACCACGGCACGAAGAAGGGGGCCTTGTCGCTCTTCCCTTCCACGGCGCGCAGCCACTCGCGGTGGAAGAAGTTGCCCACACCGTTGGCCGTGCTCTCCAGCACCACGCATGTCAGCGGCTTGAGTGCTATACCCGAGGTCACCGAGCGTATAAGGTCCACAGGATTATGCTGCAGAGAGTCGCGCCAGAAAGCCACCTCGCTCAGATGGGCCATGGAGCAGTCCATGCCGCGCGCCGATTCCTGGTTCTCGCTTGAGCACACCGTGATGCGGCATCCGCGCCCGGGTATGTGGCGCGTGTTGCCCATGCGCTCGAAGGGGCGGAACTCGGGCGCGCACTCCTCGGTCCAGTATTCGGCGGGGTAATGTGCCAGCAGATGGCTGTACATCCCCCGTATGGTGCTTGACGTGTCCTTGAAGTGGGCGCATATCAGTGAGTGCCAGTTGCGGCGGTGGACTATCTGGATCCATGCGAAATACACCTGCACAAGGGTCGAGCCGCCCCATTGGCGCGCCTTGACCATTATGACGCGTATGGGCATTCCGGCTGTACGCTCCCCCTCCATAAGCGTGAGCAGTCTGCGCTGAGGCCGGTTGAGGATGAACGGCACCGGTTTTTTGCTCTCTTTGTCGGTGATCTTGACGCATGTCGCGGCCCAGAATTCAAAGTCGTGGCGGAAACGGAGCATGTTGAACTCGGTCTGTGTCAGCGTGGGGGTATAGGCGGGATCCTTGAGCATGCTTTCCGGCACATGGAGAGTGTTTGTCCCGCGTGTCACTTCCTTTCTTCCGGGGTCGTCGGGGTTGCCGCACAGCGGGTCGTAGCGAGCTTTGCGTATGGCTTCATGGCGTACATTGTTTATGGAAGCCGCTGTCAGAGGGCTGCCGGTGTCAGTCGTATGGAGCATGGCGATGATGATGTGAGTTCGATATGGAGTGTGAGATAGTGGCAATGCGGGATTACTACCCTCCCTGCTATGGGATGGCGCAGCGTGCCTCGTGCTATGCTGAAGGTGGCAAGGGGGAGGGATGTGTCCGTGCCGGAGCTCCCTCCCGGAGGCGTGTGGGAGGCTTTGACGGTGACTGTCCCTTGAAGATGCTCGCCTGACACTGGCACATGGAGCATCGCGCTGCTTCCGGGGCGCAGTGCGCAGGGGACAGTGACGGTGTAGCCGGACGTGCTCTCCGCCGTGCTGTCCTCGGCCGAGGCGTCCATGAGTTTTCCGTCTCCGGTGACGAGTATGAGCGACTGTGGCGAGGAGAGGATATCGGTGATGCCGTAGGATGTGCGGGTGTGGAGCGACTTCCCGTCGGCCGCTATGACTGATATCTCCTTGTCCCCTCCGGGTATCACCCACAGCTCTCCTCGGGAATCCTCCCATCCGAGCATCCCTTGAGGTATGCCGTCGAGTATCGTGTAGGGCTGGCGCGATCCTGTGACGGCTATGAGGCGGTTGCCGGTGAGGGCGGCTACTCCTCCGGGTATGGGTGTGGCTGAGCGGTGGTCGGTTATGCGGCAGGCATAGAGCTGGTTGACGCTGATGCGTGTGCGCCGGTCGTTGAGCGTAACCGATGAGATCCCACCTGTGCCGAGGGCATGGAAACGCGCCGTCTGTGCGGTGAGCGAATTGCTGTGGCGCATCGACGGCAGAAGGCTGTGGAGCTCCGATGCGTCCCCTGCGCTTGCCGCAAGCGGCATGAGCGGCGATGACTCGTGGCTTACGGCTATGCCCGAAGGGTAGCGGTGCAGTCCGGGGGCGGATGGTGGGGTGACGAAGCCTTGAGTGTCGTCGGTGAATGCCACAGGTGTCAGGTCGGGCGACAGGTGGTAGGCCCACTTGCCGCACGGTGACGGCACGAGGGGGAGCGTGACCGACTTCTTTCCGGCTATGAGCGTGATGGAGCAGGCGTCGGGGGCCGGATAGAGCAGCAGGGGGGACAGTGTCAAGGCCGACAGCCTGTACATCACGGCCTGGCTTACCACTGTGGAGCCGTCATGCATGGTCACCTGCACGGCCGTGGGCGTGGAGCCTGTCGAGGCCGCAGTCTCCGATGCCATTTCCGGCAGGGTGTAGCCGTCAAACGGTATTGCCGTGAGATTGCCCCATGCTACGAGGTCGCCGCTGCGTGCTGCGCTGCGTGCCGTGAAGGTGTGCGGAGGGCTGAGGCGCACCTGCATCAGCCTGTCGGCTGTGGGCGCGCTGACAGGGAGGGCGGCTATGGACTTGAGCATCGATATTTCGCCGAGGGTGTCGCGCACGGCGTGGGTCTGGCGCAGCGTGGTGTCGGCATTGTCGATTATGGAGGTGATGCACATGGCAAGGTGCCCTCCCGGCGATCCCGGTGGTTCCAGTGGGTCAAGCCCCGGAAGAGTGTGGGTGAAGGTGAGCTGGCCGGTGCTGCTCCCGGTCCTTGTGAATGTGCCCGGCAGACTGGTGGAGAGAGGGTGAAGCTGCGGCGACACGAGCACCTCGACCGAACGCACCTTGGCCTGCCATTCCGCGTCGGGGGTGCGTGAATAGCATAGACCTATGGTGAACCCTGCTGCCGTGAGCCGTGAGCCGGATGTCTGGCGGAACCCCTCGCCGCTGAGATGCAGGGTTGCTTGGGTTGCCTGAAGCCCTCCCTCCGGGCTGATAAGCACAGGTGCCGAAGTGTAGAGCACGCATCCACCCTCGCCGATGAGGCGGTAGCGTGCCACCACGGGCTGTATGTATCGGCGTTGGAGATGTGCGAGGTCACAGAGCCTCACATAAGCCTCGCGCATACCCTTGTCGAGGGTCGTGCGGTCAGTGTCGGTAAGCGTGCGCGACGATGTGTCGTAGCTCCCTTTGAGTGTCACGGCGGGAATCTCTGCCGTCACTGCCGTCATGTCCATGCGGGTGAGGGTTATCACTGTTGTCTGCCGTGTGCTCCATGTCCCGGATGATGTCACGGCTGTGCCCAGGGGTATGCATATTGGTGATGAATCCTCGGACATGACAGTGAGTGTGTCGCCCGAGAGCATGACGGTGGCCGGCGGCCGGTCAAGGGGCGCGAGCTCCTTTATGCCCGATTCCGTGACGGCTTTGAGCTGTCCCTGATGGTGAGTTATGATGCAGCGGCTCCCGTCGCTTAAGGTCAGTGCACCCCCCTTGACAGGGATTGCGCCGGGAAGTGTGGCTATGGTTGCCGGAGAGCCTGTGCCGCGTAGTCCGCCCGACGGATCGGGGCGCAGATTGTGGCAGCGGCTTACCCTCCTACGGTCGGTGAGGGTCGTCGTGACGGGGAAGAGGAATGGGGGTGAGTGTCTTTCGGAAAACATGAGGCTGTAATTTTGTGGGTGTGTTATGAAGCATCCACAAAATTACAGCCTCAAGGTATTCATGGAGGTGCGTTAATGCCGCACCGTCTCATTCAGTGTGTCTCAGCAGCAGCCGGCAAGGGCAGCGTTGGTCTTGTGTACGGCCTCCGCGCTCTTGTGGAAGAGAGCCTTCTCCTCCTCGTTGAGATCGAATTCCACGATCTTCTCGATACCGTTCCTGCCGATGATTGCGGGCACGCCGATGCAGAGGTCGCTCTCGCCGTATTCGCCGTCAAGGAGTGCGGAGCATGATATGAGCTTATGCTCGTTGTGGAGCACTGCCTTGACCATCTGTGCTCCTGCTGCACCGGGGGCATACCATGCCGAGGTGCCGAGAAGCTTGGTGAGTGTGGCTCCGCCCACCATGGTGTCGGCTGCCACCTTCTCAAGGGTAGCGGCGTCAAGATAATTGGTGGCGGGCACTCCGCGATAGGCGGCATAGCGTACGAGGGGGATCATCGTGGTGTCGCCGTGGCCGCCGATAACGATACCCTCCACCTCGGTGCGGTTTGCGCCGAGAGCGTTGGCGAGGAAATATTTGAAGCGTGCGCTGTCGAGTGCGCCGCCCATACCGATGATGCGGTTCTTGGGCAGACCGCTGATCTTGTGGATCAGATAGGTCATTGTGTCCATGGGGTTGGAGATGCAGATGATCACTGCATTGGGTGAGTGCTTGAGAAGCTGCTCGGTGACGCTCTTCACGATCCCGGCGTTAACTCCGATAAGCTCCTCGCGGGTCATACCCGGCTTGCGGGGGATACCTGAAGTGATGACTACAACGTCGCTCCCTTCGGTGGCGGCATAGTCGTTGGTCACGCCGGTGAGGCGGGTGTTGAGATTTAGGATGCTGGCGGTCTGCATGATATCCATGGCCTTACCCTCGGATACTCCCTCCTTGATATCAAGGAGCACTACCTCGTCAGCGATGCCGCATGTTACCAACACATTTGCACAAGTTGCGCCAACGTTGCCGGCGCCCACAACTGTTACCTTTGACATAGTATCTATTTATTTTGAAACGTTGAGTTGATTGGCTTATTGATTGTATTGTTTCCGCAAAATTAATGAAAAATTTCCGTAATTAATAATAAAATAAACGGTAAAAATATCCCTCCCCACAAAATAGTAGGGTGGGGGCGTGCCCCCACCGCCGCGCGACAAACGCACGATTGCTTGAAAACTTGTTCACACCCCCACCGCCGCGCGACAAATGCACCCTCGCATGAAAACTGCTATATTCTCACCCCCGCCGCGCTCTCTGAAAAACTCTTACTCTCTAAATCCTTTCCGGATATTGCGCGAAATGGCGATGATATTCCCCGCTGTGATGGCAATGATGATTGCGGCACCTGTCAATACCGTCGGCACGCATGATGCGCCGCGTGCACCGAGAGCCTCTATCTGTTCCTGCCACATCGAGGAAACGGCGAGCATCCCGCCCACGGCAAGCAGCAGCACCGAGAGATTCACAACGGTCACAATAGTCTCGTAATATCTTGCCACCTGTCCGGGAGTATAGCCTAAAAGCATCAGGTCGTGGATCTTGGAACGGTTCTTCTGCAGCAGCAGATAGATGCTCAGAAGCAGTATGAAGAAGGCCAGCAGACTGATAACGGCTCCTATAGCCACCACCACGGTAGTGACCATCGACAGGAAATAGACCGACTTGCCGCCCGAAGCCTTGTCGCCGGCTATCTCATATCCATGGCTTTCCATATACTTTGTCGCCTCAGGGTCGCCCGCCCGTTTCAGCTTCACTATCAGGCGCGAAGGCCCGGAGCTGTTCCCCTCGCCATATACACCGTTGGCCCATGTCATGAAAGTCTCGGGCACTGCTATGGTGTTGAGTCTCGATGAGAATCCCACTATGCGGGCATCCACCCATTGCTGGTGCCCGTTGCCGCTGAGGCTAAGCCTGAGGGGGAGCATCCCTATAAGCTCTTCAGATATCTGGGGCATCCCGCGCGAGGCGGCGAAGCCGAAATTGTAAAGCGTGAGATAATCCTTGGAGATTATCACAGGCACGGGATCGGACGATCCGGGGCGGTAATCCCAGCCGCGAGGAGATATGTCGAAAAACTCGTCAGGGATCGACTCGAGAAACAGGGCGGTCGACAGATGTGCGCCACCCATATTCACATTGGCCCCGATGTTGAAATCGGCGGCTGTGAATTCACCTACGGCGGCAGCCCACGGCTGCGAGGCAACATCGGCACGTTCTTCAGATGTGAAGGTCGTGCCCGGTTTACCGCCGCCCATGAGACCGCTGATACCCTCCACTCGTTTGGATATTATGAGATAGTCGGAGGACACGAATGAATCTTCCGCATCGCTGACCGAAGTGATGTCACGATAGAACTGCAGGGCCGTAAGGACAATCATAAGCCCCGCCAGATTGGCGACAGCATATCCCGCTATCTGCCCCCCGCTTATATTGCGGCGCAACAGCCGCCTGATCGGATTAGACATATGGTTATTGTTTTTTTAACAACCTCTTAAAGATGTAGCAGACTGTACTCGTTGAGTGTGAGCTTGTTGCCCACCGATGTCGCTATCACGGCGGCCGAGCGTCTTTCTGCCTCCTCGATTATCAGTTCCGCCACGGCGGCATTGTTTCTCGCGTCCAGATGGCTCACCGGCTCATCCACCAGCAGGAAGTCAAACGGCTGGCACAAAGCCCTGATGATCGCCACCCTCTGTTGCTGCCCCACGCTCAGCAGTCCGGCGCGCCACCCCGACTTATGCTCCAGCTCAAGACGTTCGAGCAGCTGCATGATCTCCCCCTCGCTGCGATAGGAGGTCAGGCGGTTCTTGACCATGATATTGTCCATCACGGACAGCTCCGGAAACAGCCGCATCTCCTGCGGCAGATAAGCCAGAGCCTCCCGGCGCAGACGGCACCACTTCTCGATGGTGTAACCCTTCACCGGTTCACCGTCCATAAGTATCTCCCCGTCGTAATCGGTGCGTGCGCCGTATATAAAAGAACAGAGCGACGACTTTCCTGTCCCGCTCTCTGCCTCGATGATATAATTCCCCGGACGCGTGAACGTCAGTTCCTCACGCATCCACACCTCGCTGTCGCACACCGGCGGCTCGTGCTCGCTCCCGCGGAACACCTGCGGAAGCACCCTCCGCAGAGTAATGTCCTGTATCATGAATATATAATGTACGGAAATATAATAGGAATATTATAAATGTACGGTGTGAAAATATGAATGAATAAATAAAGTATTTATCACCCGATTTGCCGCGCGCGGCGGGGGCACGCCCCCGCCGCGCGACACATGCGCAATCAAATGCTCCCGGTTGCTGTTGTGGGGGGCGTGCCCCCACCGCCGCGCGACACATGTGCAATCAAATGCCCCCGGTTGCTGTTGTGGGGGGCGTGCCCCCACCGCCGCGCGTCAGATGCGCAATCAAATGCCCCGGTTGCTGCTGTGTTCGCACCCCCTCGGCCGACAAATGCTAATGTAACGTCGGGGCTGTTGATTTAATCCTCTTGCAGAAGCAGTGAAAGCAAATACTCGAGTATCGGCCTGTCGCTGCCCGGAAGAGCAAACTTGGCCTGACCCTTGCTGTCGGTCATACCGAGCGACACCTCAAGAGCCACACCCTCGGGAGCTTCATCCAGATAATCGCTCAGCGGATTGGCTGTAAAATTGAACGCCATATCCTTGTTGACAAATATCGGGGCAAGCGAATTGTTTCTCGTATTGTCAAATCCTATGGTCGAGATGCCGAGGTAGCCGTCCACATTCCCCATTGTCATCTCCTTGCCATACTGAGGCACTGATATAAGCCCCTCGCCTGCAGCCTTGGGGGTAATGCCGGCGGTGGACATCATGGAGCTGACTGTTGCCGTGAGCTGGTTTATCTTGTCCTGCGGCATATGGGCGAGGAGTATGAAATCCCAGTCCGACGGATCGTTGCTGTCAAGATTGTCCGGGTCGGATGGGCGTGCGGCTATGAGAACAGTCCCGTCTATCGACTCCAGATAAGGCTTGACGACAGCCATGAACGCACCGGCCTGGAAACCACCCAACATGGTGAGTACAGTCTCGATCGGTTTCCAGTCAAAATCGTTGGTCAGACCGGCTCCGAAAGTCACGGTGAACCCTTCGGGCACATATGCGAGCACAGCCGGATTGATGTTCTTGAGACCCTTGAACTTCTGCATCTCCCCGGTGGATGCCATCTGCTCCCATTCAAGCACAATTGACTTGCTGTCGGCCGAAGTGTTGAGCGCGGCCACATTCCACACCTTCTCCAGCACGGGCACATTGCTTTCGCTCTTGGCGTTGAACGGATCCAGCCCGTTGACCACGGCTGTATTGATCAGATTGTCGCGATAGAGAGCCTGGGCAATCCCTTCGAGCTTGCTCACAGGCATCTCGTCGGCCTGTTCGAGCAGTTTCTTCACAATGCCTGTCGCCGATCCGTTCGTGTTCATCATCATCCACATCTGATGGTCGTTTGCCGCCACCGGGATCCTGTTAAGACTCCCGCAGTGCAGACCGTCGGCATCGTCGCTCCATGTCACAGCATCCTCGACTATCAGTTTGAAACGCTCGAAGTCGGTTATGGAGAATGTGAGGAACGCTCCCTCCTTGGTGTCCAGGCCTACGACTATCGTGCTGAGGTCGGCCACTCCTTTGGCGTCCAGCATTGCGAGTTTGTCGAGTGCGGCCTTGATATTTCCGTCAAATTTGCCGGAAACCTCGGGCGATGCCTTGATCCCCTCGGCTGTGAACTCAAGCCCCGATCGCTCGCATATGGCTTTGAGATCCACGGTAGTCACCATGGCCGAAGAGGCCGGCACCGTGTCAAGAAGCTCGGCTTTCTTTGAGCAGGCTGTCATAAGTCCGAGCATTGCGGCCACAAGGCTCAGGAGTGTGATGTGTTGTAGTTTCATGATTGTTTTTTTGAGAGATAAATAGCTGATGATATGGGTGTGGGTCACTCCATGAGTTTGCGGTAGCGGCGTCTCACAGGCTCCTTACCCCCGTTGTGGGCTTTCTTGTACTCCTCGTAGTCCGAATAGGAACCCTCGTAGAACACCACGTTACCGTCACCCTCGAACGAGAGGATATGTGTGCATATTCTGTCCAGGAACCAGCGGTCGTGGCTCACCACCACGGCACATCCGGCAAACTCCTCCAGACCTTCCTCCAGGGCGCGCAGTGTGTTCACGTCGATATCGTTGGTCGGCTCGTCGAGAAGCAGCACATTCCCCTCCTCCTTGAGAGCCATGGCAAGGTGCAGACGGTTGCGCTCTCCGCCCGAGAGCACGCCTATCTTCTTCTCCTGGTCGGCTCCGGTGAAATTGAACCTCGACAGATAGGCGCGGGCATTGATGTCCCTGCCACCCATGCGGAAGCTCTCCACTCCCTGTGATATCACCTCATACACGCTGCGGTCGGGCAGCAGGTCGTGGTGGGTCTGGTCGACATAAGCGATCTTCACGGTCTCGCCCACATCGAATGTCCCCGCATCCGGAGTCTCCTGACCCATGATGAGGCGGAACAGTGTGGTCTTGCCGGCTCCGTTGGGGCCGATCACTCCCACTATGCCGCCCTGAGGGAGCGAGAATGTCAGATCCTTGAACAGCTGCTTCTTTCCGAAAGCTTTCGAGAATCCCTGCACATCTATCACCTTTGCGCCAAGGCGCGGTCCGTTGGGGATGAATATCTCAAGGCGTTCCTCACGTTCCTTCTGGTCTTCGTTGAGGAGCCTGTCATAGCTGTTGAGTCGGGCCTTGCCCTTTGCCTGGCGGGCCTTCGGAGCCATGCGCACCCATTCAAGCTCTCTCTCGAGTGTCTTGCGGCGTTTGGATGCCTGTTTCTCCTCCTGAGCCATGCGCTTGGTCTTCTGGTCGAGCCACGATGAATAGTTTCCCTTCCAGGGTATCCCCTCGCCGCGGTCAAGCTCAAGGATCCAGCCGGCCACATGGTCAAGGAAGTAACGGTCGTGCGTGATGGCTATCACAGTGCCGGGATACTGCTGCAGATGCTGCTCGAGCCAGTCGATGCTCTCGGCGTCAAGGTGGTTGGTCGGCTCGTCGAGGAGAAGGATGTCAGGCTGCTGGAGCAGGAGGCGGCACAGTGCCACACGGCGGCGTTCGCCCCCCGAAAGGGTCGATACCTTCTGGTCGTCGGGCGGACACTGCAGGGCATCCATCGCCCGCTCGAGCTTCGAGTCGATGTTCCATGCGTCGGCAGCGTCGAGCTTGTCCTGAAGCTCGGCCTGGCGGGCGAGCAGGGCATCCATCTTGTCAGGGTCCTCAAGCACATCCGGATCGCCGAACGACTCGTTCACCTTGTCAAACTCCGCGATCAGGTCCATGATGGGCTGCACACCCTCGCGCACCACCTCTATCACTGTCTTCTCGGGGTCGAGCTGCGGATCCTGCTCAAGATACCCCACAGAGTAGCCCGGAGAGAAAACCACCTCTCCCTGATAACTCTTGTCGATACCGGCAATGATCTTAAGCAGAGAGGACTTGCCCGATCCGTTAAGACCGATTATGCCTATTTTCGCACCGTAAAAGAAGGACAGATAGATGTTTTTCAGCACCTGTTTCTGCGGGGGATAGATCTTCGACACCCCCACCATGGAAAAAATCACTTTCTTATCGTCAGCCATATTCCGAACTGATGTTTATTGTTATGATATGTGTTGTTTGATAATCGTTTTTTGCAAAGATGACAATCGTTTTTTGCAAAGATAGTAAAAAAATCATTTAATCCCTATAAACAATCGAGCCAAGCCCCTTTGCCACCAAAAATCCGCCCGCTCGAGCCCGCCGGTGGACAAATTCGTCACCCGCATTTCCCTGCCATCGTAGGGTGGGGGCGTGCCCCCACCGCCGCGCGACAAAACGCACAAACCTCAAAAAATCATTCTATTTCCGGTCCATAGCCCTCCATGCATACACAATGTAAGCGAGCACAAAAGGAATTATTACCGACACCCAGCTCATGGCGGTGAGGGTGAACATCGACGACGAACTGTTGTGTATGGTCAGCGACGACGACGGGTCAATGAGCGACGGGTAATAGGGGCTCCCGTTGTAACCGGCAACCCAAAACAGGCTGAGCACCACAAGCACAGTCCCGATACCGCTCCACCATATCCCGCTTGTGAAATGGCTCGCCAACGCCGAGCGCACGACACCGAACAGCACCATCACTGTCCCTGCGAGGAACGCCACAAGTGCAAGAGGCATGTCAAGATAATTGTGGAGATACTTGAACTCGACCCTCTCAAACACCGACCGTCCGCCGTCAAGGCCGCCATCCTTCACCGTCTGGAGAGAGTCGGCCGTAAGCAGAAGCCCGACGAACAGCAGGAAGAGCACCACAAAGATCACACCGTTCACAAGCACCCTCCGGCGGTTGGCATCAAAGAACGCATCCTTCCGCGGATGATTGTTGAGCAGATACATGGCTGCCTGAGTGCGTGCAAGGAACAGCACGGCAAAGCCCAACACAAGATTCTTCCAGCAGAATATCGCCTCGAACCCGTGGGTCGGAGCCCAGCGGGATATCACGGGCGACCCTGTGTCGAGGATGCTCCCCTTGCTCACTGTGAACTCTGCCCCGAAGAACATCATAGCCACGGCTACCCCGAGGAGTATGCACCCCACCGAGCCGTTGATGAACAGGAATACATCGTAGGTCCTCGTTCCGAATATGTTGCCCGGCTTGCTGCGGAATTCATAGCTTACGGCCTGGAGCACAAAGCTCACAAGTATAAGCATCCACAGCCAGTAGGCTCCGCCGAAACTTGTGGAGTAGAACAGAGGGAATGAGGCGAAGAACGCGCCTCCGAACACCACCAGCGTCGTGAACGTCAGCTCCCATTTATGTCCGAGCGACGAGACCATTTTGCTTTGCCCCTCGGCTCCGTTGCGGCGGCAAAGCAGGAAAGTCTGCCCTCCCTGCACAAAAAGCATGAACACGAGTATCGCGCCGAGCACCGAGATGAGCATCCACCAATAATCCTGAAGCATAGAGAGTGTCATAGCCTATTCCTCCTCTTTGTTAATCTGTTTGACCATAATTACGGCTTCGGCGGCAAGCAACGCTGTGAACACTGCCGCAAAAAGCACAAAGGTGATTATCACCGATCCCGAAGGTATCGCCGAGATAGCGGCGCGCGCCGGCATGAGATCCTGTATGATCCAGGGCTGGCGTCCCACTTCCGCGGTGACCCATCCTGCCTCCGAGCATATCCACACCACTGCCACCGACAGCATCGCAACCCACTGCCACCAGCGGGCTTCCCAAAGCCGGCGTCTCTTGTACGCGCTCCACAGTGCTATGGCGATAAACAGTGTGAGATAGCCTCCCGCAAGCACCATGATGTGGAACGAATAGAACGTGATCCCTACCGGAGGAACTGCCTCGTCGGCACTCTCAAGATATCCGTAGCCGAAGTATGGGTAGTTCTCCTTGATTCCGGCTCTTGCGGCCTCCATGCCGGCTGTGTCACCCTCGGCCAGAGCGCGGTCAAACTGCCGCAGGGCCTCGTGGCTCTTCTTGCCCATGGCTATGCGCTCCGCATAGCTCACGGTGTCGATGGTGTCACCTTCGGCGTTGACGCTGCGTCCGGCTATGAGATCATTGATGCCGGGCACATAGGAGTCCATGTCATGGTTGGCGAGTATCGAAAGCCCGTAAGGGATAGCTATTTTCATTATGAACGGATCCTTGTCGTCCTTGTGTGTCTTTGACGGATCCAGTATGCCGAATGCCACTATCTCCTCCCCGCAGCTTCCGTCGTAGAGTCCCTCCATGGCGGCGAGCTTCATCGGCTGCACGCGGGCAACGTCGACTGCCGAGCTGTCGCCGCTCCACAGGGTGAGCAGCATCCCGGCCGCGCCTGTCCATCCTGCCACCTTCACCGAGCGCATAGCCATCTCCCTGCGCTTGCCGCGCATGATTAGATAGGCACTCACTCCCATCACGAATACCGCCGCGAGCACCCAGCCGTCAAACACCGCGTGCAGGAACTTGTGCACGGCAACCGGCGAGAACGCCACAGCCCAGAAATTGTCCATCACGTTGCGCATCTGTGCCGGGTCGAATTCCATGCCCACCGGATACTGCATCCAGGCGTTGGCAACGAGTATCCACAGTGCCGATATGGAGGCGCCTATGGTGGTGAGCCACGTGGATGCCAGATGGAATCCCGCACTCACCTTGTTCCAGCCGAAGAACATTATGGCGATGAATGTAGCCTCCATGAAGAATGCGAGCAGTCCCTCGATAGCCAGAGGCGCGCCGAAGATGTCGCCCACAAACCATGAATAGTTGCTCCAGTTGGTCCCGAACTCAAACTCCAGGATGATACCCGTGGCTACGCCCATGGCGAAATTGATGCCGAAGAGCGTCATCCAGAATTTCGTCGCCTTGAGCCATTCCTGGCTCTTTGTGCGGTAATAGATTGTCTCCATGATCCCTACTATCACGCTCAGCCCGAGCGTCAGGGGGACGAAGAGCCAATGATACATGGCTGTGAGGGCAAACAGACCCCTCGACCAGTCGACTACGGTCATTAGGTCATTCATATACTATTGTTATTAATGGTTGTTTTGCCTGGTGTTGTTTTGCCTGGCGGCATTGTTTGTGATGCGTATGTCACGGCTGCTGCCTCGACCTGTCTATAAGTGCTTCTCTCACGGCCCCGGCACGCTCGTCGTCAGTGGAATAGTTTCGCTGCAGTATGTCGGGAAAGAAGAACAGCTTCATGACAAGGAATATGAATATCAGTTTGATGATTATTATTGCCCAGAGCTTTTTGCCCACGGTCATGGACCGGAATCCGTCGATATAGAATCCCGCTATCCTTGCAGCTATATTGCGCCGTCTGTTCATGTCGCGGTGTCAGTTTTTTTGTGGCTCTGTGCGGTGGTGGGCTGTCGGTGAGGAGCCCGGCCCTCAGTTGTTGAGCAGTTCTATCGCCTTTTCGAGTATGGTGTCCTTGCCGTTGAGCGCGTCCTGTGTGTTCATGTCCACGGCACACCCCTCGGTAGGCTCCACCCCGTTCTCTGTCGAGTTGCCGTTGGCGTCGAGCATTGAGCAGGCCGAGAACCTCACGCTCCATCCGCACGGTATCTCGGAGGAGTAGGGCATACCCGAGCCTCCGCCGGTGGTCGCCCCCACTATCCTCACTCCGGGCAGAAGCTTCATCACCGAGGCGAAATTGTTGGCGGCCGAGAAGGTCGACCGGTTGGTGAGGACTATGATAGGCTTGGCCCAGCGCACACGCCCCGGCTCGGCGGGTTTGTAGGTGATGGCATACGGCTCCGAGAACTCCTCATGCCCGGGTCCGGTCTTGTGCGATATGTACCCCACGAGGGTAGGGCGGTCTATGAAGCGTGCCACGAAGGTCTCCACATTTGTCAGCGAGCCTCCGCCGTTGTCGCGTATGTCTATGATGAGTCCGCGCGCCGGAGCGAGAAAATTGAGCGCGTAGTCGAGGTTCCCCTCCCCGACGGTGGCCGAGAAACTCTCGTAGTAGATATACCCTATGTTGTTGTCAAGGAAGCCATACATCATCCCCGACGATTGCCGGTAGTTGAAGTTGAAGTAGCTCTCCTCGATGAGCCGCTTGCTGAAGTTCTGCGGATAGTCGCTCCACCATTTGCGGTAGTACGAGGTGTTGAACGGTGCCGACAGGTTCACATGTCCGTCGCGGAGCTCGTCAAGCATCTCGGCACACACCACGAAAAGCTCGTCGCTCGTCATCTCGTTCCCGATGCGCCGGGCATATTTCTCATGCACCTGCCCCCAGTCAACCCCTTTCTCCTTGAAGAAGCAGTAATGCTCGTCGAGTATGCTCCAGAGTGCCTCGAAATTGCCCCTCGGGTCATTGGCGTGCTCCTCTATTTTATGGCACGAGGCAAACCCGAGCGACAGTGCCAGTGCCGATATGAGTGCCGTTATGTGTGTTATGGTTCGCATTAGAATATAGGAGAAATGATTTTCGATTTCTTTGTATGGGGTTTCCTCGGGTTGAACGACAGCCACTCTCCGCTTATCCCTATCACGAACGAATGGTTGTAGATATGCGTCACCGTGTCATTGACCTTCGACGAGAAGAAGTTGGCGCGGTAGCCGACACGAAGGTTGGTCGATCCGAAATGCAGGTCGGCCGTAAGCAGGTTGTCGAGCGAGAAGTAGTTACCCCACCAGGCTCCGTGCACCAGTCCCTTGTGGTTGCCCATGTAGATCTCATAGTAGAGCTCCCCGTAGTCAGGTGCGAAGAACACTCCTGTGACCGGCAGTGTGGGGCGGTACATGAGCGTGACGGGAAGCTTCCATATGTGAGTCTGGTAGGCGGCATATCCCGTGAGGTTGACAGTCCATGCCCCTTTGGCCGATGCCGGATTGTTGCCGTTGCGGTCATTGTAGAGGCATCCTGCGGTTATGCCGGTTGAGCCCCCTGCGGCGAGCGTCAGCCCGGGCAGCGGACGGAACTTCCTCATCATCCCCCAGTCGGCGTTAAGCATGAGGTTCCACATGGTGGCGTTTCTGGCCGGATTGTCGGTGTGGTCCACGCTTATCCCTGCGTGCAGGCTCATGGTCCACCCCTCGGGGTCGAACCCCATGGCCTGATAGCGTGTGTAGTCCACCCCTGTGTGCCACCCGCTGTACTTGAGCGGGGTGAGGTATGTGTCCGCGAGATGCGCCGATCCTGCCTCAAATGTATATGCGGCATACACCGGGCGCAGAGGTCTCGTGGCGGTCTCCTCCGCGTCATGCGTGGCTGTGGCCCCCTCATAATATCTGATCTGCATCTCCGCGAGAGTCGCCGAGTCCGGGTCCTGGGCCCCGGCGGTAGCACAGCCCAGGCCTAAGGCAAGCATGATCGTGTAAATGTGTCTCATATAAGGATATCTGTGTGCTAATCAAACAATCGGGTCTGGCCTGTCAGCTCGTCCCTCACCTCGTCGTCGCTCTTCTCTGTGAACTCTTCGCCGGCATTCTCCGGAGTGTCGTTCTCTTCGCTCTGACCCTCGAATTCCTCACCCGGATCCGGATCCTCCAGCGGTTCCAGCTCTGTCACCTTGTCTATGGCGTAGGTGGTGAGGCGTTTCCCTTTGGCCTTGTACGATTTGACTGCCACAAACTCCCTCGCTGTCACTTCGAGCGGCGGTCTCACGGAGTCGGCTCCGGCATAGGTGACCTCGACCCTCAGGCCGCCGACGTCGGAGAGCAGTATCAGCGTCGACTTCTCGTTCTCCCCTAAATAACGCTGTGGCTTGGCTGTGGGTTCGAACGTGAATCTCTTCAGGTAGGGATATCCCTGGTCGGCATCGTTGAGTATTGCGGTCCATGCCTTGTGGGGATTGTACTTCTCTATGCGGAGTATGTTCTCGGGATAATGGTTGGAGGCGTCGAAGCTCGACGTGTAGTACTCGCCGTTCTTCATTATCACGAGCACAAGGTCGCCGCTGTTGAACTCTCCGAGGTAATTGCCCCTGCCGTCATAGTTGAGGCGGTTGATGTCAGGGTCGAACCACACGTCCCTGCCGCCGAGTGTCGACACCCCGTCGCTCTTCTTCGTGAAGGAGTGCACCTCGTTGCGGGTCACTATGTTGCCTAACGCTCCGCGCCCCTTGATGGCGAGATCCGAGAAGTCTATGTCGAACTGGAGGGTCTTAAGCCTCAGTTTCGGTTTCAGCGTCACCTTCACCACCTCGGCCTCGCCGTTGGGGTTGGCGGTGAAGTACTTCACCTTGGTGCCCGGTTTCCCGGGAGTGAGATTGTACTCCTTGTCGCGGGTCACTCCGGTCACGCGGAAACGTTTCATGTAGTATGTCCCCCCCTTGCCGTCCTGGTATATCACATTGTAGATCGTCCTCTCGTCGTTGCGCTTGAACACATCCACATGTATCACACCTTTGCCCACTGACAGTTTCTCCTGCACTTTCACCACCTTGTACCGTCCGTCCTTGTAGAAGATTATCACATCGTCTATGTTCGAGCAGTTGCACAGGAACTCGTCCTTCTTGAGCGATGTGCCTATGAATCCCTCCTCGCGGTTGATGTAGAGCTTCTCGTTGGCCTCGGCCACAGTGGCGGCCTGTATGTTATCGAAGCTGCGTATCTGGGTCATGCGGGGATAGGCGGCTCCGTATTTGGTCTTAAGCTTCCTGTACCAGTCTATTGTATACTCGGTCAGATGTGCGAGATACCCGTTGAGCTCTTCGATCCTTTCAAGATAGGAGGCTATCTGTTCCTCGCTCTTGCGCGAGTTGAATTTCAGGATGCGCCCCATCTTTATCTCGAACAGGCGTATGATGTCCTCGTCCGTCACGGGGCGTATCAGCCGCGGAGCCCACGGCTCCAGGCGGCGGCGTATGTGGGCTATGGCCTCCTCGCGGTTCTCGCTCTCCTCGTATTCCTTGTCTTTGTATATGCGCTCTTCGATGAATATCCGTTCGAGTGACGCGAAATGCAGCTGCTCCCTCACCTCCCCGAGCTGTATCTCAAGCTCCTGCCCGAGTATCGTGCGGGTGCGGTCCACATTGTGGCGCAGCACGTCGCTGACACCTATGAAGTGGGGCTTCTTACCCGATATCACACAGCAGTTGGGCGACACCGACACCTCGCAGTCCGTGAAGGCATACAGCGCGTCTATCGTGCGGTCGCTCGACGTCCCGGGCAGAAGGTGCACAAGTATGTTGGCGGTTTCGGCGGTGTTGTCGTCCACCTTCCGGATCTTTATCTTCCCGCTTTCGAACGCCTTGAGTATCGACTCTATTAGAGTCGCCGTGGTCTTGCCGTAAGGTATCTCCGTGATTGCGAGTGTCTTGTTGTCGACCTTCTCGATCTTGGCGCGTATCCTCACCGAGCCTCCGCGCTCGCCGTCGTTGTAGCGCGACACATCTATCGACCCTCCCGTAGGGAAGTCGGGATACAGCGTGAACTCCTCACCTCTGAGATGGGCTATGGCCGCATCGATTATCTCGTTGAAATTATGGGGAAGGATCTTCGACGAAAGCCCCACGGCTATTCCCTCGACACCCTGTGACAGGAGCAGGGGAAACTTCATCGGGAAAGTCACAGGCTCCTTCTTGCGGCCGTCATAGCTCAGCGTCCATTCAGTCACCTTAGGGTTGAACACCACATCCATGGCGAAATGCGACAGGCGCGCCTCGATGTATCGGCCGGCAGCGGCTCCCGCGCCGGTGAGTATGTTGCCCCAGTTTCCCTGCGTCTCCACAAGCAGATCCTTCTGTCCAAGCTGCACGAGTGCTTCATAGATCGACGCATCGCCGTGAGGGTGAAACTGCATGGTGTTCCCCACGATATTGGCCACCTTGTTGAAACGGCCGTCGTCAAGAAGCTTCATCGAGTGCAGTATGCGACGCTGCACCGGCTTAAGGCCGTCATCGATATGCGGCACCGCACGCTCCAGGATCACATAGCTCGCATAGTCGAGAAACCAGCTCTGGTACATGCCTCTCAGTTCGTGCTTCACCACATCGTCCGATGTGTCTACAAGTATTTTGGGGTCCTTTTCGTCGCTCATGGTGTGGGGGATAGATTCTGTTATCTTCTCGCAAATCAGTTATCTTCTTGCAAATATACGATAAAAACATGAGATTAAGAGCTTGTGCGATAAAGAATTTTCTTTTATCCACTCCCGATGTCCGCTATCCTGCCAGCTCTTAGTGCCCGTGTTGCACCGGAGCTTAAAGCTCACAGCCCATTGAAACGTCATCCCTCTGTCCTGAAACAGTTCCTCTCCCTTTGCGACTCTTGTCTTCACCGGTTGACCGGAAGAAGAAATACGCGAAACATCCCCCGGCAAAGAACAGCGACACCGAGAAGCTGAGTATGATCCCCGTGACGCCCATTCCGGCCGGCAGCGCAAGCAGATAAGTGGCCGGCGAGCCTATTATCACATAGCTCACGAAAGCAATCCAGAGCATAGGCATGACATTCGACGTCCCTCTGAGCGCATTGGCAAAGTTGATCTGTGTCGCGTCGCCAAGCTGGTAGAGCACAAGAGGGAATATGAGCGACATGGTCATGCCCAGCACTGCGGTGTCATCCGTGAACACCGATATCAGGTACTTCCCTCCGAACACGAACGCCAGTGACGACAGTGTCCCTATGAACAGTGTCACGTGATAGCCACTGTAAGCTATCCTGCGCATCCCCGCCCGGTCGTCAAGGCCGCTGGCGTTTGCCACAAGCACACTCGTGGCGGCTCCGACACTATAATAGAGGCAGAATCCGAGCATCCCCACTATCACGATGATCTGGAATGACGCAAGCTCCACGGTCCCGAGCCATCCGGCCACTATGGCGGCAAAGGTGAACGATCCCGATTCGAGTGCCATCTGCACCGACACGGGCCACGACGTGCGGTTGAGTTTGCCTTTCATTCCCCGCATCATCTTCCCGTGCAGAAATGCCGAGGCATATGCCGCATACTTCTTTCTCCACATGAACGCCCCCATGATCAGACCCGCGCTGAGGAGCCTTGCCGTAAGGGTGCTGATGCCGGCTCCGGTAAGCCCGAGTTCAGGCATTCCCCACTTGCCGTATATGAGCATATAGTTCCCTATGATGTTGAGCGCATTGGCCCCGAGGATTATCCACATGGGCATGCGGGTGTTGTTGATGGCATACGACCACTGGGCGAACACATTGAACACCGACACAGGCACCACCCCCGCGAGATATATCAGGAAATAAGGCTTGATCACGGGGATGAGTTCCTCGGGCTGCCCCATGCGCTCCACGTTGAGATAGAAGAGCCCCATGATGAGTGTCACCGCCAGAGAGAATGCCACGTTGAGCTTCAGTGCGGTCCTCATGGTCGATCCTATCTCCTCATTCATGTTGCGGCTGAAGAGCGATGCCACTATCGGGGTGATTCCGTAGGTGAATCCGAGACATGCGAAGATCCCGCAGTTGAACAGATTGTTCACAAACGAGGCCGACGCGAGGGCCTCGGTCGAATAGTGCCCCACCATGATATTGTCGGCAAACCCCACGACAATTGTCCCGAGCTGTCCTATCAGTATCGGTAGTCCCAGCCTGAGTATTGAACGGTAGGTCTGAAGATATGTGATTGTGCGTGATTTCATGTCATGATATGTTTTTCCTGTTGCAAATTTACTAAAAAATATCTGTCCGCCGCCTGTGAGCCTTATATCGGCGGCAATGCGCCTTGGTTTCAATAATGATTGTTTTGCGCTGAAAAAGTAGCAAAAATCCATTATTTCGGCTCAAATAGCTTCTAATTGTGTGAAATGTTGTTAACGAGGCTGTCATTTCTTTATGAAAAATTTTGTCACATTCCGAAAACCCCTTACCTTTGCAACGTGTTTTTCATGGTATTAGATTTAAGGTTAACTAAGATTGGTTGTCGTGATGACAATCAATTTCTTTTTTTGTACCTTTGCTTCTGATGAATCAGGAGCTGCGCCCTCCCCCAAGTGCATGGGCTCTCCCGGTCATGGGCGATTACTGACTGACAGAAATTCATATAGTTATGGGCATTCTTGGCATAGCATACAGCTACTTTTATTACCGTCTCGCTTGCCGCGGCAAGGTGCGTCTGTCCCCACTTGCGATAGTCAGGGGCGGGAGCACATTCGAGGGGATGAACCGTATCCTTTCGCGCACACAGTTCCGCGGGTCCATGGGGCGCGGCAGCTATATAAGCCACTCCTCCAATCTCGATGCCCGCATTGGCCGCTTCTCCTCCATCGGGGCGCGTGTCAGGGTCATACAGGGGGCACATCCCTATAAGGCCCCTTATGTCTCCACTTCCCCCTATTTCTTTTCCGACGCTCGGCAGTGCGGAGTCTCCGTCCTCGACAAGCCGGTCTATGACGAGCTGCGTTTTGCCGATCCAGCCGGACGGCACGCCGTTGTCATAGGCTCCGACGTGTGGATAGGCACCGATGCCCGCCTCATAGCGGGAGTGACAGTCGCGGATGGGGCCGTGGTCCTTGCCGGAGCTGTGGTCTCCAAGGATGTGCCCCCCTACGCGATAGTCGGCGGCGTCCCGGCCCGCATCATTGGATACCGCTATGATGAGGCCACCGTGGCCCGGCTCCTCGACATAAAGTGGTGGGACCGCGATATGTCATGGATCAACGCCCGCCACAGCCTGTTCTCCGATCTCCCCTCCTTCCTTTCGTCCATATAATAGTTGCTTAAATATTTAAGTAACTCGCATAAATTAGCTGATACATAATTATGAAGTATTTTCGAGCGGTTTTCGGGATGGAGCGAAGGAGTG
>ERZ808037.593-NODE-593-length-31740-cov-4.064586_pt1 | contig 31740 bp, 25 predicted proteins | sample MGYA00380190_ERZ808037 | MGnify/ENA primary metagenome ERZ808037 (study PRJEB31490, sample SAMN06133399) | mouse gut metagenome | isolation source: J9 | host: mice | place: China: Chengdu | collected 2015-05 ...
CGAACTAATCCCGCCGGACTGTGATGTTGCCGGCGGGATGCGCCAGCGTGAGCTCCGGGTCGGACAAGGCCAGTCCGACCCGTGCGTTCCCCAGATCAACGCCAAGCCACACCATACGCGCTCAGGCCTTCACGGCCTCACGCTGCAGCGCTTCGAGCGCAGCGTCGATCTGCGTCGCGTCGGAGCCGCCGCCCTGGGCGAAGTCGGGCTTGCCGCCGCCGCCGCCGCCGAGCATCTTGGATGCGCCACGCACCAGGTCACCGGCCTTGATGCCGTCCTTGCGCGCAGCCTCATTCGTGGCCACGGCCACCATCGGGCGGTCGTCCTCGTTCACGCCGGCGAGGGCTACCACCACGGGCTTGTCGTCGCCCAGACGGTTGCGGATGTCCATGACGGTCTTGCGCAGCACGTCGAAGGAACCGAAATGGCCCACGTTCTTCGCGGCCACCACAACCGGCGCGTTCGATTCCTTGGCGGTCTGGATGATCTGCGGTACCGAGGCGGCCAGTTGCGCCTCATACATCGACGCGAGCTTGCGGTCGGAATCCTTGAGCTTGGCGAGCAGCGTGTTCACACGCTCGGCGAGCTCGTCGGGGCGCGCGTTGAGCGTGTCGGACAGCTGCGAGACGAGTGCATGCTCACGTGCGTTGTAATCGTAGGCGCTTTGGCCCACGAGCGCGTCCACACGGCGCACACCGGAACCCACCGAGGCTTCGGACAGGATGTTGACCATGCCGATCTTGCCGGCGTAGTCGACGTGCGTGCCCCCGCACAGCTCACGGCTCCAGCCGTCGTCACCAATCGTCACGACACGCACCACATCGCCGTACTTCTCACCGAACAGGTGCATGGCGCCGAGCGCAATGGCGTCGTCGAACTTCATCTCCTGCGTAGACACACGCAGATTGTCTCGCAGACGGTCGTTCACGCGCGCTTCCACAGCGCTCATGAGCGACTTGGTCGGGGCCTTGGGCCACTGGAAGTCGAAGCGCAGGCGGTTCGGCGCGTCTTCGGAACCGCGCTGGGTGGCCTGTGGGCCGAGCTCCTCACGCAGAGCCTTGTGCACGATGTGCGTCGCGGTGTGCGAACGCGCGATCGCGCCACGGCGTTCGACGTCGATCTCCGCGGTCACTTCGGCACCGACGACGAGTGTGCCTTCGATGAGGCGGCACTGGTGCACGATGAGGTCCTTGATCGGCTTCTGCACGTCGTCCACCTCAAGCACGGCGCCATCATCGGAGACGATGTCGCCCTGATCGGCGAGCTGGCCGCCGGCCTCCGCGTAGAACGGCGTACGGTCTAGGATCACCTCGACGGTGGCGGGGGCCGATACCGCCGGCACCGAGCCGACGCCTTCCTGCATGATGCCGATGACACGGCTGCGCGACGTCATGTCGGTGTAGCCGAGGAACTCGATCGGCGCCTGCATCTTGTTCTTGAAGTCGTCGTATTCGCTCAGGTCCACGTTGTGGCGCTTCTTCAGTGCATCCTGGCGGGCGCGCGACTTCTGTTCGTTCATCAGTTCACGGAACTTGGCCTCATCGACCTTGACACCTTGGTCCTGCGCCATTTCGAGGGTCAGCTCGATCGGGAAGCCATAAGTGTCGTGCAGCGTGAACGCTGCGTCGCCGGAGACCACGGGCTGCGCGTCCTGCTTGCCGGCCGCCTGCTCTCTGGCCTGCTTCACCGCGACGTCGAAGATCTCGATGCCGTTCGTCAGCGTGCGGCGGAACGCGTCCTCCTCGCCGTACGCGGCTTCGGAGACATCGTGGAACGTGGTGGCGAGCTCGGGGTAGTTCGGCTCCATCGCGGCTTCGGAAACCGGCAGCAGTTCCGGCATCACCGGCGTCATCACGCCGAGCACGCGCATCGCCTCGATGGTGCGGCGCAGCAGTCGGCGCAGCACATAGCCGCGGCCGGCATTGCTCGGGCGCACGCCATCGCTCATGATCATCAGCGCCGAACGCACATGGTCGGCGACGACACGCAGCTTGACGTCGGCGTCGGCGTTCTCGCCGTACTTGACGCCCGCGAGCTTTTCCGCGGCCTCGATGACCGGGAAGACCTCGTCGGTCTCGTAGATGTTCTGCTTGCCCTGCAGCAGGTATGCCAGACGCTCAAGGCCGGCACCGGTGTCGATGTTCTTGTGCTTGAGCTCGCCGGCGATGTGCAGGTCGGTCTTCGACTTGACGTTGTCGACCATGTAGTTCTCGAACACGAGGTCCCAGATTTCGATGTAGCGGTTCTCGTCGGCGATCGGGCCGCCTTCCTTGCCGTACTCGGGGCCGCGGTCCACATAGATCTCCGAGCAGGGGCCGCCGGGGCCGGGGCCGCCGGTCGTCCAGAAGTTGTCTTCCATGCCCAGGATCTGGATGTGCTCGGGGTCGACGCCCTCGTTGCGCCAGATGGCGCGGGCTTCCTCGTCGTCGGTGTAGGTGGTCATCCACAGCTTTTCGGGGTCGAAGCCGTAGCCGCCCTGCTCCACCGGCAGGGTGAGCAGCTCATAGGCGTAGTGGATGGCCTCTTCCTTGAAGTAGTCGCCGAACGAGAAATTGCCCAGCATCTGGAAGAAGGTGCCGTGGCGGGTGGTCTTGCCCACCTCTTCGATGTCGAGCGTGCGCACGCACTTCTGGTTGCTCGCCATGCGGTGGCTCGGCGGGGTCTGCTCCCCCATCAGGTACGGGATGAACGGCACCATGCCGGCGATTGTGAACAGCGTGGTGGGGTTCGGCGAGATGAGCGAAGCCGACGGCACCACCAGATGGTCGTGCTTCTTGAAATAATTGAGATAGGTCTGTGCGATCTGCGCGGTACGCATGTAGGGGGACGCTCCTTGGTATGTCCTATGTGGTTGTGGGTTGGCTGCGGTTGGGGTCACTGCAGCTTGTCGATGTAACGGTTGTTGAGCTCCGCTTCGCGCGTGCGGCGCACCTGCGTGAACTCATTGACGAGGCCTTCGAGCGTGCGCATGCCCACGTTCTCCTGATCGGGACCCAGCAGGAACTGGCGCGCCTTGTCGGGCGTGTTGGCTTTCACATACGCTTGGGCCTTGCTGACGGCGACGACTCCGGCGACCACACCGAGCCCCACCCAGAACAGACGTTTGAACATCACTCCCCCTTGGTTTCTTCGACGACGACGGAGGCCTTGTTGGCCTGGTTCTTATGCAGGAACGATTGCGCGGTGACCTTCATCGCATAGAACGTGGAGGCCAGCTTGATGACCGGCTTGCCCAGGAACGAGCCGTAGAGGTTGGTCAATGCGCCGACGTTGTTGGCTGTGCTCGACGCAGCTGCCGAGATCTTGTTCACGTCGGTGAGCGACTTGTTGACCTGCTGCACTGTGGTCACGCCCTCATCGAGCGCCGGCAGCGCATGGTCGCCGGTCTCCTTGACGGTGTCGGCGATCTGGTCGAACAGCTTGCCAAGACGGATCAACGGGTAGATCAGGAATCCGGCGAGGATGGCGAAGGCGATCGCCGCGATTAGTCCTGCAATTTCACCAGCACCCATGGATGTGCACCTCTTTCTTGGTCACGGCATACGCCACGACGACTCTTACCCGCATTAGCGTAACCAATCACCCAGACCAGCCAAGCTCAACGCTGATTGTATGAGACGACCCGCAGCGCGGAGTCAAATGGTTCGCTTGTATCGAAATCGAAGACGGTCACCGAACCGTTCGCGGGCCGTTCGCTCAGGTCGTAGCCGGCCGGCGCGAAGCGTTGCATGAGGCTGAGCAACGTGTTGCCGTGCGATATCTGCAGCACATGGTCGCCGTCGTGCAGGCCGGTGTTGGAGGCGATGAGCGCATACCCGCCGGCGATACGGCGCCAGTATTCGTCATCCGACTCGGCGTCGTGGAACGGGTCGGCCTCCTTGAGGAAGTCGCGTGTGGCGGCAAGACCGTACTGTGACACAATGGCCTGGTAGGTCTGGGCGCCGTGTGGGCCACCGGCCGCCAGCCATGCCATCGACATGTCCTGGCCTTCGTAATACCCGTAGAACTGTTCCCTGAAATGCATGTCAGCCACAAGCGCAGGGCGTCTATGACCCGCCTGCTCATTGGCGTCGAGGATGCGTTCGGCGGTCGTCTGCGCCCGTGTGGTGTCCGAGCAATAGGCGGCGGCGAAATCGATGCCCGCCAGCAGCGATCCCGCATGGTCGGCGTCGACGAGGCCGGCTTCGGTGAGCGGCGAATTGGACCACCCTTGCAGGCGGTTGTACCGGTTGAAGAACGTCTGCCCGTGGCGCACAAGATGAAGATGAATGATCATGGTTCACGATTATCGCACCGCACCGGCATAATCAATACCATGGCTTCATTTTTTATCCGGTGGCTCGTGCTCACTGTGGCGGCCGCCGTCATGGTGCTGCTGTTGCCCGGCATGCATGCCGTAGGGCAACCGCCTATTCTGGGCATCGCGGCGTTTTCGTTGTTCATGGCGTTGCTCAACGCCTCCATCAAGCCGGTCGTGCAGACGCTGGCGCTGCCGTTCACCATCCTGTCGTTCGGCTTCCTCGCGCTCGTGATCAACTGGCTGTTCATGGAACTGGCATCGTGGCTTTCACTGAGCCTGTTCGATGTGGGCGTGACGATCGACGGGTTCTGGTGGGCCGTGCTCGGCTCGATCATCATGTCGATCGTCTCCGGGATCGTCAGCGCCGCGATCGGCTCGTGAGCCGCTCCCCGCTGCCGCACGGTTCCCACAACCAACGAAGCCCCGCACATTGCGGGGCTTCGTTGTGTATGTCCTTGAACTGTATCAGTACAGTAAGTGGATCCAGATCAGCGGGCGTAGAATTCGACCACGTACTGGATGTTGACCTGAACCGGAATCTCCTCCGCTTCAGGAAGGCGGGTCAGCGTGGCCTTGAGGGAGGCCAGGTTGACGTCGAGATAGCCCGGGACCGGCGGCAGCACATCGCGGTGCGTGCCTTCGGCGGCGATCTGGAACGGCACCATGGTCTGGCTCTTCGGCTTGACCTGGATGGTCTGGCCCGGCTTCACGCGGTAGGACGGGCGGTCGACGATGTTGCCGTCCACGAGGATGTGGCGGTGCACCACGAACTGACGGGCCTGCGCGGTGGTGCGGGCGATGCCAGCACGCAGCACGAGGGCGTCGAGGCGGGTCTCGAGGTCGGTGAGCATCGCGTTGCCGGTCTGGCCGGCGGTGTGGGTGCCCTTCTCGTACACAGCGCGCAGCTGCTTCTCCGACACGCCGTACTGGGCGCGCAGACGCTGCTTTTCGCGCAGACGGACCGCGTAATCGGATTCGGCGCGGCGGCGGGTGCGGCCATGCTCACCGGGAGCATACGGGCGCTTTTCGAAAAGGCGCTGAGCCTTGGGGGTCAGTGCAATGCCGAGGGCGCGCGAAAGACGCACCTGACGGCGGGAACGCTGAACGTTCGTCATGTGTTTGTTCCTTTGGTTGTTCTGTCGTTGTCTGAACGGAACACAACGCCTGCGGCGCTGTGTTGAGCCAGCCTCTCCGATGCTTCGTCGTGCCGTGCACGAACGGCGCTCATCGCGCCGCCGACCCATCGATGGGCTAAGGCTCCAGACGATGCCGGTCCTGTGTGAATCGGCACCAGCGAAGTATTCTACACTGGCCCTATGGACGTGGGCCCGTCAGAGCTTTTCGATTGGTGCCACACGCAGCATGAGCCGCTTGACGCCGCTCGACCCGAAGTCCACGGTAATCACCGAGTTGCGCCCCTTGTCCTGCGCGTCCACCACTGTTCCCAAGCCGAATTTGTCGTGGGTCACCTTGTCGCCGACGGCGAAGTCCTCGATGTGCAAGTGGTTGTCGGTCTTCAGCGACGACGCGGGCTGCGCCGGCTGGCGCACCGGGGCCCGGCGTGTGGTGACCTTGCCGGCATGCGCCGCGGAGCCACGTACACCGGACCCGTAGGTCGAACGTGATCCGTACGACGACCCGGACCCGTACGACGAGCGTGAGCCATATGACGACCCGCCGAATGAGCTCGGGGCGTCGAACTCGTCGTCGTTCCAGCCGCCGTGCGCGCCGAAGTCATGCGAGGCGTTCGCACGCCAGCCGGAGCGCATGTGCTCCATGCCAGCCTCCTTGCGCTTCCAGTCGATCAGGTCGGCCGGGATCTCGTCGAGGAACTGACTCGGCATCATTTCGGCCGAACGCCCCCACTGCGCACGTACGGCGGCGCGCGTGACGAACAAGTGCCGCTTGGCGCGCGTGATGCCCACATACGCCAGACGGCGCTCCTCGGACAGCTCACTGGTGTCTTCCATGGCGCGTGCATGCGGGAACGTGCCCTGTTCCATGCCCGTCAGGAACACAATCGGGTATTCGAGGCCCTTGGCGGTGTGCAGCGTCATCAGCGTCACCTTGCCGGAATCCTGCGATTCATCGGGCAGCTGGTCGGAGTCGGCCACAAGCGCCGTCGTCTCAAGGAACCCGGCGAGCGTCGCGTCAGGCGTGTTCTGCTCGTATTCGGCGGCAACGGACTGCAGCTGCGACAGGTTCTCCACACGCGACTGGTCCTGCGGATCCTGCGACTTCTTGAGTTCCTCGAGCAGCCCGCTGCGTTCGAGCACCTCGGCCACGATCTGCGAAGGCTTCGCATCATGCTCTTGGGCGAACTCACGCAGTTCCTGCATCATCTGGGCAAAGCGCATGAGCGGGTTGAGCGTGCGCGCCGTCATGCCTTCGATCTGGTCCGCGTGCGCGACGCCGTCCCAGAACGTGCCCCCGATCTGCTGGGCATGCAGGGTGACCTGCGACTCCGCGCGCGCGCCAAGGCCGCGCTTGGGCACGTTGAGGATGCGCCGCATATTGATGTCGTCGGCCGGGTTCACGATCGCCTGCAGATAGGCGAGCGCGTCTTTCACCTCACGCCGCTCGTAGAACTTCGTGCCGCCGATGAGCTGGTACGGCACGCGCGCCTGGATCAGCCCCTCTTCGAGCGACCTCGACTGCGCGTTCGCACGGTACATGACGGCGATGTCGCTGTAGCGCACGCCGTCGTCCGTGTGCAGGCGTTTGATCTGCGCGGCGATCCAATGTGCTTCGAGCTGCGCGGTGTCCGCGGCGTATGCGGTGATCTGCTCCCCCGCGCCCGCCGCGGTCCACAGACGCTTCGGCTTGCGCCCCTCGTTGTGCGCGATGACCGCGTTCGCCGCGTCGAGGATCGTCTGCGTCGAACGGTAGTTCTGTTCGAGCATGATCGTCTTCGCGTTGGGAAAATCCTGTTCGAAATCCTGAATGTTGCGGATGTCGGCTCCGCGGAACGCGTAGATGGACTGGTCGGAATCACCCACCACGGTGATCCACGCCGGCCCCACGCGCCCCGCGCCGACGGCGCCCATGTCCGCGTGTTCGCCGGCGTCCACGCCTGCGAGCTCACGGATGAGCACATACTGCGCATGGTTCGTGTCCTGGTATTCGTCCACGAGGATGTAGCGGAATTTGCGGTGGTAGTACTCCGCGACGTCTGGGCAGGCGCGCAGCAGCTCCACCGTGCGTACGATCAGGTCGTCGAAATCCACGGCGTTCGCGGCGGCGAGCCGATGCTGGTATTCCGCATAGACGACCGCATACAGCTCCTCCGGATTGCCGATGCGCCCCACACGGTATCCGCGCTGCCCGGGTTTGAAGTCGGGCGCATACTGGGCGAGCATCTCGCGCGCGCTCGTCAGGTTGTTCTTGTAATCCGAGATCCGCGCAAGGATCGAGCGGGGCGTATAACGCTTCACATCGAAGTTGAAATCATTGGCGATGAGCTTGATGAGGCGCTCGCAGTCGGCGGTGTCGTAGATGGTGAAGCCGGATTTCAGGCCGATGCGCTCGCCGTCGCGCCGCAGGATGCGCACGCACGCGGAATGGAACGTGGAGACCCACATGCGGGAAGCGACCGGCCCGATGAGTGATTCGAGACGTTCGCGCATCTCCGCGGCCGCCTTGTTGGTGAAGGTGATCGCAAGCACTTGGCTCGGCCATGCGCCGAACTGTGTGAGGATCCAGGCGATGCGACGGGTGAGCACGCGCGTCTTGCCGGAGCCCGCGCCCGCGCCGATGAGCAGGGCCGGTCCGCGGTATTGGACCGCTTCGGCCTGCTGTGGGTTCAAATCGCCAATCAGCGCCTCTGGTGGTCGGGCGATGACGTCGGGATCTTGCTGCACGTCGCTTCCTTTCGTAGCCATGGGCCCCGGGAACAGGCCGGCTACCATATCTAGCACACCGATTGGTCACGCCCCGGCGGCACGCGTCGGCGCTGCACACCGCGGTCAGTTGCACGGCGTACAGTGATGCGACATATCACCCAACAACACGCGCACCACACTGGAGACCCTGTGCCGCCATCGGTGCCGCATTCCCAAACGGAAGGACGCAGATGCTGGAACTTGAGGAACGGATTAGGCAGCAGGGAACGGTCAAGCCGGGCAATGTGCTCAAGGTGGACGCCTTCCTCAACCATCAGTGCGACGTGGCGCTGTTCGACGCCATGGGCGCGGCGTGGGCCGAACATTTCCAAGGCAAGCCAATCACCAAGATCCTGACCATCGAAGCTTCTGGCATCGGCATCGCATGCGTGGCCGCACGCCATTTCGACAATGTTCCGGTCGTGTTCGCCAAGAAGGCGCAATCGATCAACCTCGACGGTGAACAGTACGTGACGCAGGTGTATTCGTTCACCAAGCAGCGTGAGTTCCCCGTGATCGTGGCCAAGAAATTCCTGTCGGCGGACGACCATGTGCTCATCATCGATGACTTCCTTGCCAACGGCAAGGCGCTTCAGGGGCTCATCGAGCTGTGCGAGGATGCCGGCGCCACGGTGGAAGGCATCGGCATCGCCATCGAAAAGGGCTTCCAAGGTGGCGGCGACCGTCTGCGCGAAGCGGGATTCGACCTTGATTCGCTGGCCATCGTCGAGTCGATGGATGCCGACAATGGCACCGTGACCTTCCGTCACTGACTGCACAGGAGGAGTCCAAGGTGAAGCAGCACCGCAGTGAGGTCTCATTCGCCACGCTTTCGTCGCTCGACGCACCCGTCTCGTTCTGGCGCGGCATACCGTTCGGGTTGCAGCATGTGCTCGCCATGTTCGTGGCCAATCTCGCCCCCATCTTCCTCGTGGCTGCAGCAGGCCACATGAGCGCCACCGATTCCGCGCGCATCATCCAATCCGGCCTGCTGGTGGCGGGCTTGGGCACCTGCCTGCAGCTCTATGGCATATGGCGCATCGGATCGCGCCTGCCGATGGTCACCGGCATCTCGTTCACCTATGTGGCCGCGGCGATCGCCATCGTGGGCCAGCAAGGCTATGGGGCCGTGGTGGGCGCGGTGCTCGTCGGCGGCCTGCTCGAAGTCGCCTTGGGGCTCACGGCCCAATATTGGGCGCGGTTCGTACCTCCAGTGGTGTCCGCCGTGGTGGTCACGTCGATTGGCTTCTCACTGCTTTCCGTGGGCGCCGAAAGCTTCGGCGGCGGCTCGGGTGCACCGGATTTCGGCAGTTGGCAGAATCTCACGCTCGGCACGGTCTCATTGGTCGCATGCCTTGCGTTCCAGCTGCTCATGAAAGGTGTGGCCAAGCAGCTTTCCGTGCTGTTCGGCCTAGTGGTGGGCTACCTGCTGGCACTGTGCTTCGGCAAGGTGGATTTCAGCGGATTCGCACACCTGCAAGTGGTGAGCCTGCCCACGTTCATGCCTTTTAAGCCGGAATTCGATTGGGGTGCCATCATCTCAATCGGTTTGCTTTACGTCGTCTCGTCCGTCGAAGTGCTGGGCGACACCGCGGCGCTGACCAAGGTCGGCCTCGACCGTGCCCCCACCAAGAGGGAGACGGCTGGCGCCATCGCCGGCGACGGCCTGATCTCGTCGGTCTCCGGCCTGTTCGGTTGCCTGCCGCTGACCTCGTTCGCCCAGAACATCGGCCTGGTGGCCATGACCAAGGTCGTCAACCGCAAGGTGATCCTCTCGGGCGGCCTGCTGCTCGTGCTCGCGAGCTTCGTGCCGGCCGTGTCCGAGGTCTTCAACTCCATGCCGCAGGCGGTGCTCGGCGGCTGCACGATCATGATGTTCGGCAACATCATCCTCTCGGGCTTCCAGATGATCTCTGACGCCGGGTACACGCAGCGCAACATCACGATCGCCGCGCTTTCCCTGACCATCGGCATCGGCTTCACACAGGTCTCGGCGATCTTCGTGCACTTCCCGCCACTGTTCCAGTCGATTTTCGCGCACAACTGCATCGCGGTGGCGTTCGTGGTGGCCGTGGTGCTCAATCTGGTGCTGCCCGGCGAGGAGCGGTTCCTCGCCATGCCACGCGAACAGCCGCAGGACTAGGCGCACCTGACGCATCCCCATGCGGTCGGCTGGTGGCCACACGCGTATGGCGTGGCCACCAGCCGACCGCATTGTTCTTTACGTGAACAATGCGCGTGCCGATGATGAGCCAGCCGCCGGCAACACCCACTCCCTTTGCCCAACCGAATCGCCATACAATACGGGACAGCACATATCCAAGGTCACACCAACGCAAAGGAATCACGCGACATCACCGGCACGGACCGTCTCATCCGCGGCGCGCGCATACGCACAGGCCTGAACGACGTCAGTCGAAGTCGGGCTCATACTTCGATTTCGCGTACTTCAGCACGAGCTCCTTGCTGACGATGACGATGGCAAGCATGGCCACCAACGGCACCCAGAAATAGGTCGTGCGCACGGACGGCAGAAAATACAACGCGAGCGCGCCGATGACGCCGAACGCAACTGCGAAACTCGTGAGCGATTCGGACAGGTCGCACAGCCGTTTTTCAGCGATCTGCGTCGCGCGGCGCCCGTCGGGTTCGTTGACGCCGAGCTCGTAGATGTTGATGCGGCCCAATGCGCGGAAGTTGTAGCGGAACAGGTTCGTGCGCGCGGCGAACATGTATCCGTAGACGTACAGCCACCAGCCGATTGCGAGCGATGTCTGCGACAGTCCCGCCGTGCAGTCGGGGCTCCATGCCGTGCCGAGCGTGAGCAGCACGGCGTGCATGCCGACGATGATGGCGGTCGCCGCGCACGCGCACGCCGCGCACACGACCCATCCGCGCCTGCGTTCGTCTGGCGTGTAGAACTGCTCGATCCTGCGGAACGTGCGCTGGTAGTCGTGGAGATCTTCCTTCGTGTGCCTGAGGATCGTGTAGCCGATGAGCACACCGATGATTTCGACGATGAACGATTCGGGGTGCCGTTGCGCTTCGGGCAGTTCGACGAGTTCGTGCGTCATGAGCCCGACGAGTTTGTCGAGTCCTTTGATGATCTCCTGCACGTCCGCGGTGTTGCGTTCGGGCAACAATGCGAGGAAATGCCCGATCGCGAATCCGAGGATGATGATCGCGACGGCGTTCGCGGTGCGCCATGCGCGCCGCCGGGAGAGCCCGTCGTATCCGAAGTAGTCGCCGTGTACGGCGATCCGTTGCAAGGACTCCTTATGCGATGGCATCGCGCATCTCCTGTTCATCGGCGGCGTCGATGTAGATGCTGCAGGTTCCTGCGGGGCATGTCAGCGTCCCGTGTCCTTCCTTGCCCATCTCCGCTGGGGCACCCGCATGGCAGATGTCGACGAGTGTCCGTGAGGCAAGCGCCTCGCTGGTGACCTCACGTTCGATCGGCGTGTCGGATGTGTTGAGCACGACACAGACGGGGTGCTCACCCGCAACGCACCAGCACAGCGAATGGGCGCTGTCGCCGGGCTGTTCCTCGACACGGTCGCCCAAAAGATGCGCGCGGATCCATACCATCGCGTTGAGCATCGGCATCGGCCGGATGCGGTCGTGCGGCACGCCGTACAGGTCGCCGAAGAACACGCATGGGTATTGCGCGTCGCGGAGCAGCACGTATGCGTAGGCGAGCGGTTTGAACCAAGGCTGCACCCATGATTCGAGCGCCTGCCCCGGCTGGGTGTCGTGATTGTCGACGAACACGCACGCAGAGTCCGGCTCCCGCTCGAGCAATGTCGCCCCGCTCAATCCGCGCAGATCGAAGTCGTCGGGGTTGTTCGAGGCCTGTTCGAAGCGGAAGTGGAGCGCGACGTCGAACAGGGTCATGCAATGGCCGCAATCATGCAGGTATGCGGCCAGTTCATCCACATCGCCCGACCAGTACTCACCGACCGCGAAATCGGGATGGTTGCCATGCTCGCGCATCGTCGTGAGCCATGGCTTGAAGAACTTCGCGTCGATGCTTTTGACGGCGTCGAGCCTAAAGCCGTCCACGCCGGTTGTCTCGGTGTACCAAATCCCCCAATCGGTCAGTTCCTTGACGACTTCGGGTTCGTTGACATCGACGTCGTCGCCCATGATGTAGTCGAAATTGCCGCGTTCCTGGCTCACATTGCTGCTCCATTGTTTGCCGTCGAAGCGCATGATGCCGGTGCTGCCGTCGTTGGCGGTGTAGTCGGTGCCGGTGAAGTCACGCCAGTTCCAGCGGAACGTCGAATACGCGCCGTTGCGTTCGGGAAACCCGTAGACGGTGTCGAGCGTACGTTCGATCGCCGTGTCGTCGCTCACGGTGCGGTCGTCGACGTCGACGACGTGCGCGGTGACCTGTTCCTCACCGTCGGCGCCCATCCTGTGGTTGAAGACGATGTCGGCGAGGACGTGCAGGCCGTGCGCACGTAATGTGCGGATCGCGCCCAAGTAGTCGCCGCGTGACCCGTATTTCGTCGGCACCGAGCCTTTCGCGTCGAATTCGCCGAGATCGTACATGTCGTAGACACCGTAGCCGACGTCCGCGTCGCCCGCCTGGCCTTTGTACGCCGGCGGCAGCCATGTCATCGTGAACCCGGCGGCGGCAAGGTCCTCCGCGTGTGCCCCGATCCAATTCCACAACCCGTGGTCGTCAGGCAGATACCATTCGAAGCATTGCAGCATCGTTTCGTGTTTCGCCGTGCCAGCCGTCATATCCGTTTGTCCATTCGTCGGTACCTGTGTGTGCCCCATCGGATTCCATGCTAGCCGCGGCACACGCCGCTACGCCCGTAGCTTGGTTCTGCGCGTCACCGCGCGCAGGCGGTGACGAACGAACGGAACAGTCGCCGGCTCGGCTCATCCACTGTGTAGAGGAATTCGGGATGCCATTGCACGGCACGGAAGTATGTGGCCGCCGGCCTGTCGATCGCTTCAACGAGGCCGTCCTCGCTCACCGCCATCGCGGTAAGCCCCTCCCCCAACTCGCGTATCGCCTGATGATGGTAGCTGTTGACCGCGAGGTCGTCGACGCCGAGTTCAGCGAACAGTGGCGTTCCTGTTTCGATGTGCACACCGTGCACGGGACGGTCGTATGGAGGTCGCTGATGATGGTCGACGCCGGAATCGAATTCACTCGGCAGGTCCTGGTACAACGTGCCGCCGCACGCCACGTTCATGATCTGCAGACCACGACATATGCCGAACACCGGTTTGTCGTGCGCGAGCGCGAGGCGCAGCAACGCGAGTTCCATCGTGTCGCGCTCGGTGTTCGGCACGACGTTGTCGAGCCTTGGCTCCTCCCCATACTGCCGCGGCTCGACGTCATGGCCACCTGTCATCAGCAGCCCGTCGCACATCGTGAAAATCTGCCGTATCTCATCATCTTCCGTCGTCAATGCTGGCATGAACGGCACGGCGCCGGCTTCGCGCAGCGCATCCATATACCCGGGCAGCATCCACAGGCTTTCGCGTTCGTCGTCGACGAGCGGCATCACGGCGATCACGGGTTTCATCCACATCCTCCTCATGCTCGAATCGGCACAGCCGCGTCCCAACCTATCCGGATTCGGCATACAGCTGGTGACGAACCGATTACAGCCCCGTTTCGGATAGCGCGATGCATCATCCCGATGCGCCCTGTACCCTATGAGCATGGAAGCCACAGCACAGCAGCAGGAACCGATGCGCGAGTCGGCCGCGCGTTTCATCGAACAGCACGCCCGCCCGCTTGAACTCGCGCAATACCGCGTCTTCTTTGCCGAAGACGACCCGAATGAAGTGGTCAAGGCGCTGCTTCCATTCCAGAATGCCGACGGCGGATTCGGCCACGCCCTCGAACCGGACAATTGGAATCCCGATTCCACGCCGATCACCACGAACGATGCGCTGTTGCGGCTGTACGACGCCGGAGCGCTCGACCTCAATTCGGATACCGCCAAGCGCATCGCGCAGTATCTGCTGTCGGGAACGGAATTCGACCCTCACGCCATGCGTTGGCGCTTCGCGGTCAGTGGCAACATCGACCATCCGCATGCCATCTGGTGGGAACGCCATGGCGATGGCATCTTCGGGTGGAATCCCACGGTCTCGTTGGCCGCGTTCCTCGTCTGCATGCATGCGGAAGGCCCTTGGGAGACACTGCTCGCCGAGGCGTTCGACACGTTGGAGCAGTCCGGTGCGTCTTCCGGCGACGAACTCACCTGCTTCATGTTCGCGTGGGAACTGCTCAACCGTGAACAGATTGAAGGCATCATTGACGTCGACCGGTCGCGCACCGCGATCATCCGCGCAATCGATGCCACCGTCTGCCGAGACACCACACGCTACAGCACCGAATACGTGACAATGCCCTCCACGTTCTTCCGCAGTGCCGACTCACCGTTCCTCGTGGCATCCTTCATGCCGCTCATTCAGGCCGAGCTTGAGACACTGCCTGCACGACAGGCTCCGGACGGCGGGTTCGACATCAGCTGGCAGTGGCATACCGATTACCCGGAGGCCTTCGCGCAGGCCCGCGATTGGTGGCGCCCGCGCGTCACATTGGACAAGCTCAGGTTTCTCACCACGTTCACGAAACGTGGATGAGCCTTCGGTGCCATGCTCGCGGAGCCCGGAACGGGTAGAATAAGGGATCCGTATCCAATGCTGTCAGGAAACGAGGAACCATGGTGGATGAGGCAATGGAACAGGCGCTCGCGACGATGCCGAAATGCGAACTGCACCTGCATATCGAAGGGACACTCGAACCGGATCTGGCATTCGCGTTCGCCAAACGCAACAGTGTCGCATTGCCGTGGGCGAGCATCGACGAACTGCGCGCGCAATACGAGTTCGAAGACCTGCAGTCGTTCCTCGACCTCTACTATGCGTTGATGAGGACGCTCAAGACGAAGGATGATTTCAAAGACCTCATGGTCGCCTATCTCACACGGGCGAACGCGGATGGGGTCAAGCACGCGGAGATCTTCTTCGATCCGCAGGTGCATGTGTGCACGAATGGTTTGGATTTCAACACGGTGCTCGACGGTCTGCTTGAGGGAATGATGATAGGCCGCGAGCGCTTCGGCATCACCGGTGGCCTCATTCTGAGTATCGTGCGCGACATGGATATCGATTCAGCGGACATGATCCTCGATCTGGCGCAGCCGCGGAAAGACGAGATCCTCGGCATCGGCCTGGATTCAGCGGAAGTGGGCTATCCCCCGGCCCGCTTCGTCGAGCAATTCGCGCGGGCGCGGCGATTTGGCTGGCATTGCGTGGCGCACGCCGGCGAAGAGGGGCCCGCGGCGTACATCCGCGATGCGCTCGATCTGCTGCACGCCGAGCGCATCGACCACGGCATCCACATCCAGGACGACCATGAGTTGCTCGAGCGCGTCGTGCGCGATGGGATCCCGCTCACCTGCTGCCCGTTGTCGAACCTCAGGCTGCAGGTCGTGCACGATATGCGCAAGCATCCGATTCCTGAGTTCCTGCACGAAGGACTCATGTGCACGGTCAATTCGGACGATCCCGCGTATTTCGGCGGTTATGTCGCCGCGAACTATGCCGCGCTCGCCGACATCGGCATGTCGATGGAGGAATTGGCGGCGCTCGCCGGCAACTCGATCGACGCGTCGTTCGCTTCGGATGGGCGCAAGGCGCAGCTCCATGCGGAGCTCGCCGCGTGGCGCACGCAGCACGGCCTGTGATCATGCCATATGCATCATCATTCGCCGGTCTCATATGGTTCGACACGCGCCGGCAACGCGTGCTTGAGTGCATCGACCATCCTTGGACTCAAAACAACGATTCCCCCAGGACCATCATGAATTCATGAAAGACAACAACATACTCTCGACCGAGTCGTATGTTATTTCATTTCGATATATCACCATATATCACCTTGTATTCGGTTATATCAACGTATATTCGTGGATATCTGCACACACCACATATCCATCGCTGTACCATGACATCATGAGCGCACATGAGATACACACGCGTCTGATCATCGTCGAGGGGCTGCCAGGCAGCGGGAAAAGCACGACGGCCGCGATGGTCGCCGCCGAATTGGAAGCTCGCGGAAGGAACGTCGTCTGCGTCGACGAAGGAGCCGCGGACCACCCCGCCGACGTCGGCGACTACGACTTCCCTGATTTCGCGAGCGAACGCGCCACGATACTCGATACATGGCGCGCGTTCGCAGCCCACGCCGAACCTGATACGACCTACGTGTTCAATTGCGTCCTGCTGCAGAATCCGATGTGTGAGACGATGATGCGGTTCGGCATGAACGAGGATGAGTCACGACGGTATATCGGTGAAATCACGGCAATCATCGCGCCGCTGCATCCCGTCATCATCTACATCGACGAACCGGACGCGAAGTCGGCTATTGATGGTGTCCTCGACGAACGCGGCGATGGTTGGCTCAATGCCGTCATCGACTACCACGCGGCACAAGGGTACGGTGAAGCGCATGGGTTGCGCGGATACGAAGGGTACATCGCGTGCCTTGAAGAGCGCAGAGAGCGGGAGCTGCGCATCCTACGTTCACTTCCGGTTGACAGCCACATCATCGCGCCGTTGAGCGATGCCAAACGGATATCGACGGTGGTAGATGCGATACCGTGACACGGCCGCGCACTACAGCCACTGGATGAACGCGGTCTTGTCGGTGCTGTTGTAGCCGGCATGACGGTAGAAATCGAGGGTCTTCGGATCATGGGAGCCGGTGAGCAGCATCATCTTGTAGCAGCCGGCCTGTTGTGCGAGCGCTTTCGCATGGTTGAGGCATGCGGTCGCATAGCTGCGACCACGCGCATCGGCGCGCGTCACGACGTTCTCGACGAACGCATACGGCCGCACGCCACGCGTCAGATTCGGAATGATGACGCATACGCATGAGGAGACGATGTCCCCATCGTGCTCGCATACGATGAGATGATGGTCGGGATCGGCGAGGATGCGCACCCACGTGTCGCGCAGACGCCCGTCGTGTTCTGGAATCGACTGTTCATGCAGGTCGAGGTACAGCTCGAGCAATGCGTCAAGGTCCCCTTCGTGTGCTTCCCTGATATCCGTCATGCCCCGTCTCCTTCATCATCATGCCCGCCTTCTGTATGACCGCCCATATTATCGCATCACGCAACGGCGCGTCCATGCCATCTTATGACCGTGGCGGCTTCCTACGAACAAGAACGCCTTTCATATTCTCCGTCTCATTGTGCACGCCGAAGATGAGCCGCTTCTCTTCCTTGGTGCAATCGATCAGAATCTTGATCTCTGAATCCCCTTTCACCAGTTCCGCCACACAGATGATCGCATCGATGCCGCACAAGCCTGTTCCCACTCAGACATCGATCCCGCTTCCGTCCATCGACGCCGTATCGCGCAGATACCCCTAATCAACCGGATAGATGGAGTCGGGGTATCGCGGATGGCTTGTCCCTTTCGGCCTATCAATCACGATCGTCGATGTGGCGGCCAACCCATCTAGGATTCTCCAGTAGCCATCTTCCTTCATCGTACAGGCGCGCTGTGCTCCCATCCCTTTCCCTTCGGCCTCCCGCATCTTCCGTTTCCCCTCCCGGTTCATTCGTAATGACGCCCAGTATGCCGCATAGAGGCAACATGATGGACGCGCCAGCCATGCTCTTTCCCGTCTCCCGTTTCAAAACCGCTTGGAATGTCGGCAAGCGTTTGCGTCAACTCCTCCCGCGACGTGAATGTACGGATGCGCACATCGCGACGCGCGGCGGCCTCGTCCAGTGCGGCGATCATCTGCGGACGCCGCCGGGTGGGAAAGCCGATGATGTACCGCCGGAACTCCTCATCGAATTCATGCTCAACCCACGGCATATCCTCATGCTTTATGCCAATACGCCGCTCGACGCCCTCAAGGCACACACCGGTGGGGAAATCAAGGAAGAACACAGTGTCGCAATATGCAAGTCGCATCGGCAACGTCCGGGCGAAATTGCCGTCGATAATCCACTCGTCCTGCTCGAGGATCATCTGCAGACGTATGTCGAATTCCTCACGCGTGATGGTCGTGCGGTTTGGCTTATGCCACAGCATGTCCAGATAGTACAGCGGCAATCCGGTCGCATCGCGCAGCCGGCGCGCGAACGTGCTTTTGCCCGCACCGGGGCATCCGATGACAAGTACGCGTCTCATATCCCCTACTATGCCATGGCCTTTTGTCCATCCCGGTCCATGCAGGCGGCATGCGGCTGCTATCATGAAGCTAAAAAAATCACCCGGAACAGGAGATGCGCCATCAACGAACCATCCTTCTATCAGCTTCTTCAGATGGATGCCCATGGGCTATGGGCGAAAGTGAAGGCGACCACGGAACCGCGAACAAAGGCTCGTCTCTTCTTCGCCATGTCAATCAGGAGCATCCTGCTCGTCTCCTTCGCCGTCGTGTTCATCGGCGGTTTGTCGGCGGTGTTCGGCCCCGATAACTCCGGGCTGGCCGTGGCGGGATTCTGCATCCTGCTCGGCATCAAGCATGTTCCTTATGGATACCGCGCCGCGGACAGTGTCATCGCCTTGGCGTTCGTCTTAGCGGCCATGGTGTGTGGGGGACTGGCGGCCCAGGCATGGCCGCCAGTCCCCTGTCTGATGGTGAACTTCCTGCTCATCACCGTCATCCTGGTACTCGTTGCCGACGAGCCACTGATGGGCAACGCCGGGCTCTATGTGTTCGGATACCTGTTCGTGAGCCAGACGCCTGTGAATGGGGAAGCGCTCGCAAGCCGGTGTGTGTTGGCGTTGCTGCTGTGGCTGGCATGCAGCGCCGTGCTCCTGCACAAGCACCACGGGAAGTTCCAGAATGTTCGTTTGCATGACATGCTGGCTGCATTCAGCGTATCCAGCGCAAAGGGACTCTGGCAGATCAGACTGTCCGCAGGGGTGGCCATGGCTTTGCTCATCGGGGAACTGGCAGGACTGCCCCGAGGCGTATGGGTGGGCTATGCCTGCATGTCGGTGCTTCTCCCCTTCGGCGAAGCGGGAACGAGCCTGCCAATGCGAGCGCTGCAGCGCATAGGCGGAGTTGTCGTGGGATCATTGCTATATGCCGGATTCTCGCTTGTGGTACCGGCCGGGTCCCGCATCCTGTTCGGCCCCATCGCAGGCATCTGTATGGGATTCTCCAACAAGTACATGGTAAACAACGCCCTCAATTGTTTCGGCGCCCTCCTGCTTGCCGAGAGCGTCTACGGCGTCTCCGGATCTGTGACGTTGCGGATCTACGACAACATGATTGGTGTGCTCTTCGCGGTATGCTGCACCGTGCTGTTCTCACTTCTGGAACGCCATGCCTCCTCCGATGAAGCACCGGCAACCAACCGCACCAAGCCGTCGACGAATATATAATTCCCGTTCCAGACGGTGCCTGTCACAGTGCGCATTCATCCAAAAAGAAAGGCCTGCCGAACGTACTTCGGCAGGCCTCGTCATGCGGAGCACAATCTATAAGGACGGCAGTTCATGCGTTCTCCCATGGCATGGACCCAATCATGCTCGATGGAGGGGCAACTCAGAAGTGTTCCCAGACCGGAGCGTCGCACTCACTCCCACTCAATCGTCGCCGGAGGCTTCGACGTGCAGTCGAGCACGACACGGTTGATCTGGCGGCATTCGTTCGTGATGCGCGTCGAGATCGTCGCGAGCACGTCGTACGGCACGCGCGACCAGTCGGCCGTCATCGCGTCCTCGGAACTCACGGGACGCAGCACGATCGGCATGCCGTACGTGCGTTCGTCGCCCTGCACACCCACGGAGTGCACGTCGGCGAGCAGCACGACCGGGCACTGCCAGATGTCGCGGTCCAGACCGGCCTTCGACAGTTCCTCACGGGCGATCGCGTCGGCGTCGCGCAGAATGTCGAGTCGTTCCTTCGTGATATCGCCGATGATGCGGATGCCGAGGCCCGGGCCCGGGAACGGCTGGCGCCAGACGATCTCGTCCGGCAGGCCGAGCTCGGTGCCGATCGCGCGCACCTCATCCTTGAACAGCGAGCGCAGCGGCTCGATCAGTTCGAACTTGAGGTCGTCAGGCAGGCCGCCCACATTGTGGTGCGACTTGATGTTCGCCGCACCGTCACCGCCACCGGATTCGACGACGTCGGGGTATAGCGTGCCCTGCACAAGGAACTTCACTTCCTTGCCTTCGCTGCCTGCGTCCTCGATGACCTGACGCTGTGCTTTCTCAAACGTGCGGATGAACTTCTCACCGATGATCTTGCGCTTGGTTTCGGGATCGGACACTCCCTTGAGCGCATTCAGGAAGTCCTCGGAGGCGTCGACCGCGATGAGCTTGATGCCGGTGGCCGCCACGAAATCGTGCTTGACCTGTTCCGCCTCGCCCTTGCGCAGCAGGCCGTGGTCCACGAACACGCAGGTGAGCTGGTCGCCGATCGCACGGTGTACGAGAGCCGCGGCGACGGCGGAATCGACACCGCCCGACAGGCCGCAGATGACCTGCGCGTCGCCGACCCGCTCGCGGATCTTCTTGACCTGATCGTCGATGATGTTCGCGGCGTCCCAGTCACGGCCGATGCCAGCACAATCATGCAGGAAGCGTTCGATGAGCGCCTGGCCCCTCGGGGTGTGCTTGACCTCTGGATGCCACTGCACGCCGTAGAGCTTGCGCAGCGGGTCCTGCATCGCGGCCACCGGCGCACCCTCGGTGTGTGCGAGCACCTCGAAGCCCTCGGGGGCTTCCTTGACAGCCACACCGTGGCTCATCCATGTGGTTTGCTCCGATGGCGAGCCGGCAAGGATGCCGTCGGGATCGTCGATGACCGTTTCGGTCTTGCCGTATTCACCCAGTGCGGCCTTGTCCACATCACCGCCGAGTTCATGCGCCATCACTTGGAATCCATAGCAGATGCCGAGCACCGGCACACCGGACTCGAACACCTTCTTGTCGATGGACGGGGCGCCGGGCTCGAACACCGAGGCGGGACCACCGGAAAGAATGATTGCCTGCGGGTCCTTGGCGAGCATCTCCTCGACCGGCATGGAATGTGGTACCAACTCCGAATAGACGTTGGCCTCACGCACGCGACGGGCAATCAATTGCGCGTATTGGGCGCCGAAATCAACGACGAGTACAGGCCCTTGTGCCATAAGTTGAACCCCTTAATACATAGGTATGTTGTGGCGTGTAATTGACATACTCCATTGTGGGCATGCAAGTAGACAAGCCGGCCCATACAGGACCGGCATCGGATTGCAGGGCTACTGCGACGCCTGATTCCTCGCAATGTGCGGTTTACTGCAACACGCCGCCGTGCATTGTGTCCAATCGAACGGGATCAACCATGCACATACGCTTGCAATCATTGCTATTGCAGCGTTCCACGAGGGTTGAGAGGTAATTCCGGAATGCACAATTCAACTGATAAAGCTTGCAAAAGAGGTAAGAAATATCACATTTACGCACACACATGCCCAAAAAGAAGCAAAAAGTCAGAGAGTACACGTAACATGATTCTCGATTGGACACGGGGTTCCTCCCCAGTGGGAGGACATGCGGATCCCGTGGCCACATTGGAACAAACAATCGCACATATTGTGCAGGAGTACAGGAGTACACATGACAAATCCTGTTATTGGCACCCCGTGGCAGAAGCTGGATCGTCCGGTTTCCGAAGAAGCCATCGAAGGCATGGACAAGTATTGGCGCGTCACCAACTACATGTCCATCGGCCAGATCTATCTGCGTAGCAACCCGCTGATGAAGGAACCCTTCACCCGCGACGACGTGAAGCACCGCTTGGTCGGCCACTGGGGCACCACCCCGGGCCTGAACTTCCTTCTCGCCCACATCAACCGCCTCATCGCTGACCACCAGCAGAACACCGTGTTCATCATGGGCCCGGGCCACGGCGGCCCGGCTGGCACCGCCCAGTCTTACGTTGATGGCACGTACACCGAGTACTACCCGAACATCACCAAGGACGAAGCTGGCCTGCAGAAGTTCTTCCGCCAGTTCTCCTACCCGGGCGGCATCCCGTCGCACTTCGCCCCGGAGACCCCGGGCTCGATCCACGAAGGTGGCGAGCTTGGCTACGCGCTCTCCCACGCGTACGGTGCCGTGATGAACAACCCGAGCCTGTTCGTGCCGTGCATCATCGGCGACGGCGAGGCCGAGACCGGCCCGCTCGCCACCGGCTGGCAGTCCAACAAGCTCGTCAACCCGCGCACCGACGGCATCGTGCTGCCGATCCTGCACCTCAACGGCTACAAGATCGCCAACCCGACCATCCTCGCCCGTATCTCCGACGAAGAGCTGCATGACTTCTTCCGCGGCATGGGCTACCACCCGTACGAGTTCGTCGCCGGCTTCGACAACGAGGATCACATGTCGATCCACCGTCGTTTCGCCGAGCTGTTCGAGACGATCTTCGACGAGATCTGCGACATTAAGGCCGCGGCCCAGACCGACGACATGACGCGTCCGTTCTACCCGATGCTCATCTTCCGCACCCCGAAGGGCTGGACCTGCCCGAAGTTCATCGACGGCAAGAAGACCGAAGGCTCCTGGCGTGCACACCAGGTCCCGCTGGCTTCCGCCCGCGACACCGAAGAGCACTTCGAAGTCCTCAAGGGCTGGATGGAATCCTACAAGCCGGAAGAGCTCTTCAACGCCGACGGCTCCATCAAGGATGACGTCACCGAGTTCATGCCGAAGGGCGAGCTGCGCATCGGCGCCAACCCGAACGCCAACGGCGGCCGTATCCGTGAGGATCTGAAGCTCCCTGAGCTCGACCAGTACGAGGTCACCGGCGTCAAGGAGTACGGCCATGGCTGGGGCCAGGTCGAGGCTCCGCGCTCGCTGGGCGCGTACAGCCGCGACATCATCAAGAACAACCCGGATTCGTTCCGCATCTTCGGACCGGACGAGACCGCTTCCAACCGACTGAACGCGACCTACGAGGTCACGAAGAAGCAGTGGGACAACGGCTATCTGTCGGCCCTCGTCGACGAGAACATGGCCGTCACCGGCCAGGTCGTCGAGCAGCTCTCCGAGCATCAGTGCGAAGGCTGGCTCGAGGGCTACATCCTCACCGGCCGCCATGGCATGTGGAGCACCTACGAATCCTTCGCTCACGTCATCGATTCGATGCTCAACCAGCATGCGAAGTGGCTTGAGGCGACCGTCCGCGAAATCCCGTGGCGCAAGCCGATCTCGTCGGTCAACCTGCTGATCTCGTCGCACGTGTGGCGTCAGGACCACAACGGCTTCTCGCATCAGGACCCGGGTGTCACCTCGGTCCTGATCAACAAGACGTTCAACAACGACCACGTGACGAACATCTACTTCGCGACCGACGCCAACATGCTGCTCGCGATCGCCGAGAAGTGCTTCAAGTCGACCAACAAGATCAACGCGATCTTCTCCGGCAAGCAGCCGGCTCCGACGTGGATCACCCTCGACGAGGCTCGCGCCGAGCTCGAGGCCGGCGCCGCCGAGTGGAAGTGGGCTTCGAACGCCAAGAGCAACGACGAGGTCCAGATCGTCCTCGCCGCCGCCGGCGACGTTCCGACGCAGGAGATCATGGCCGCTTCCGACGCCCTGAACAAGGAAGGCATCAAGTTCAAGGTCGTCAACGTCGTTGACCTCCTGAAGCTGCAGTCCCCGGAGAACAACGACGAAGCCATGTCCAACGAGGACTTCGCCGAGCTCTTCACCGCCGACAAGCCGGTCCTGTTCGCGTACCACTCCTATGCGCAGGACGTCCGCGGCCTCATCTACGACCGCCCGAACCACGACAACTTCCACGTCATCGGCTACAAGGAGCAGGGCTCCACGACCACGCCGTTCGACATGGTCCGCGTCAACGACATGGATCGCTACGCGCTCGAAGCCCAGGCCCTCGAGCTGATCGACGCCGACAAGTACGCCGACAAGATCAACGAGCTCAACGAGTTCCGCAAGAAGGCGTTCCAGTTCGCGGTCGACAACGGCTACGACATTCCGGAGTTCACCGACTGGGTGTACCCGGACGTCAAGGTCGACGAGACGCAGATGCTCTCCGCGACCGCGGCGACCGCTGGCGACAACGAGTGAGCCTAAGGGTTAACGCTTCCCGGTAATCAGCATACAGGGAACCAGGGCGTGTGGAAATTCGTTTCCACACGCCTTTTTCATATCATCTGAGCATGCGTTCCCGGTCACAGGTGCGACCCGTGACCGGGTGAATTGCCACATGACCACCAATGCGTACAATGGAAGAGTGCGTGCCTTTCCCCCGCACGCGCAGCCATGCACCACCTCGCATGCACGCAACGTAGCATGCATCATAAGGAGTCATTGTGAGCCTCAAGAATGTGAGCATCATCAGCCCCGAGCCCGGCAATGGACGCAACGTAGTCGCGCTCGGTCTCGTTGCCCTGCTCGCCAAGACCAATGTCACGAGTGTGTTCCGCCCCGCCGTCTCGTGTAAGGAGACCTTCACCGACACGCTGCTCGACTATGCGAACGCGCATCAGACCCGCGAGCAGGCCATCGGCGTCACCTTGCGCGATGCACGCATCAACAAGCAGAGCGCCCGCGCGCAGATCGTCAGCAAATTCATCGACACGAACGCCCAGCTCAATCCCGCGGTGCGCGTGATCGTCGGCAGCGATCGCAATGACGTCGGCGACCCGGAACGATTCAGCTTCAACGCCGACGTCTCCGCCGATCTGCAGGCACCGGTATTGCTGACCGTCTGCACACTGCACCGCACCCCACAGCAAGTGCATGAGACGATCGAGGCATGCACCGAGGTCATCGTCGACGCCGGCACCAAGGTCATCGGTGTGTTCATCACTGGCTGCGACGAGAACCAGTGCACTTCGCTGCGCACCTATTTCAATGATTATGACGTGCCCGTCTGGACAGTGCCGTTCCTCGACCTCGAAGAGAACGCCACTCCCGACGACGCCATTGGCTCCTTTGCCGCGCATGTGCCCGCAGATGAACTGCTGCGCACACTGGACTCCCCCTTCGTGCCGCCGACCACGCCGTACGCCTTCCAATACGACATCCTCGCGCGCGCCAAGAAGAACCGCAAGACGATCGTGCTGCCCGAAGGTGCCGACGACCGCATCATCACCGCCGCGAACTATCTGCTCGAATCGAATGTGGTCGACATCGTGATCATCGGCGAGCGCGACGAGATCCTCGAACGCGGCAAGAAGCTCGACCTCAAGTCGCTTGGCAAAGCACGCTTCCAGTCGATGGAGGATGAGCAGCTGCTCACTGAGATGATTGACAAACTGTGCGAGTTGCGCGCCAAGAAGGGCATGACCCCTGATGTGGCCCGCAAGACCTTGCGCGACCCGAATTACTTCGGCACGATGCTCGTGGTGCTCGGACAGGCCGACGGCCTTGTCTCCGGCGCCATCAGCTCGACCGCCAACACGGTGCGTCCGGCCCTGCAGCTCATCAAGATGAAGCCCGGTACGAAGTCCGTCTCCGGTGCGTTCCTCATGTGCCTCAAAGACCATGTGTCCGTGTTCGCCGACTGTGCCATCAACCTTGACCCCGATCCGGAGCAGCTCGCGGACATCGCGTTGCAGTCCGCCCAGACCGCCAAGGCGTTCTCGGTTGAACCGCGTGTGGGCATGCTCTCATACTCCACGCTCGGTTCCGGCAAGGGCCCGGATGTCGATTTGGTCGTCCAGGCCACGTCGATCGTGCGTGAGAAGAATCCGGACCTGGCGCTTGTGGGCCCGATTCAGTTCGATGCCGCATGGTCGCCGGATGTGGCCAAGGTCAAAGCGCCCGGCGATCCCGTCGCCGGCCGTGTCTCTGTGTTCGTGTTCCCCGACCTCGATTCGGGCAACATTTGCTACAAGGCCGTGCAGCGCTCCTCTGGTGCCGTGGCCATCGGACCGATCCTGCAAGGCCTCAACAAGCCGGTGAACGACCTGAGTCGTGGCGCGCTGGTGCAGGACATCATCAACACGATCGCGCTCACCGCCATCGAGGCCCAGCAGAACGACTGAGGCACGCCGCACAACCATGAACACGATGCGGGCGTTGTGGTTCCATTACCCCATGGAGTGGAACCACAACGCCCGCATTGTGTCGTCCGTCATCTTTTTGTAGCAAACGGCGAGTACCCTGTACTTCTGGAAAGCCGCAACAGCGGTGAACACAAAACACCAATGGAGGATGCCCAGAATGGCAAAAACCGTCCTTGTTATCAATTCCGGCTCCAGCTCGATCAAGTACCAACTTGTCGACCTTGAAACCGGCGAAGGTATTGCCTCGGGTCTCGTTGAGAAAATCGGCGAGCCGATCGACGGCCACTACAAGTACGAATACAACGGCGAAAAGCACGAGCTCGAAGAACGCATCGACAACCACGAGCAGGGTCTCAAGCGTGTGCTCGGTTTCTTTGAGGAATACGGTCCGAGCCTCGAAAGCGCCGGCATCGTGGCCGTGGGCCACCGCGTGGTCCAGGGCGGAAGCACTTTCCCCGACCCGGCCCTCGTCACTGACGAGACGATCAAGCAGGTTGAGGACCTCGCGGTGCTCGCTCCCCTGCACAACGGCCCTGAGGCCAAGGGCGCCGAGGTCATGCGCGAACTGCTGCCGGATGTACCGCAGATATTCGTGTTCGATTCCTCCTTCTTCCAGCAGCTGCCGAAGGCCGCCAGCACCTACGCGCTCAACCGTGAAGTCGCCGAGAAGTATAAGATCCGCCGTTACGGCGCCCACGGCACCTCGCACTGGTACGTCTCCTCGAAGGTCCCCGAGGTCATTGGCAAGCCCGCTGAAGGCCTCAAGCAGATTGTGCTGCACATCGGCAACGGCGCCTCCGCTTCCGCCGAAATCGACGGCAAGCCGATTGAAACCTCGATGGGCCTGACCCCGCTCGAGGGCCTGGTCATGGGCAGCCGCACCGGCGACATCGATCCGGCCGCTGTCTTCCATCTGATCCGCAATGCGCACATGGATGTGGATGAGCTCGATGACCTCTTCAACAAGAAGTCCGGCATGATGGGCATGACCGGCTTCGGCGACATGCGCGAAGTCCATCGCCTCATCGCCGAAGGCGACGAGAACGCCAAGCTCGCGCTCGACGTCTACGTGCACCGCATCGTGAGCTATATTGGCGCCTACACCGCCCAGCTCGGTGGTCTCGATGTCATCACGTTCACCGCTGGCGTCGGCGAAAACGACGAGATCGTGCGCCGCATGGTCTGCGAGAAGCTCGCCCCGTTCGGCGTCAAGCTCGACATGGAGAAGAACGACACCCGTTCCAAGGAACCGCGCATCATCTCCACGCCGGATTCCTCGGTGATCATCGCCGTTGTCCCGACGAACGAAGAGCTTGCAATCGCACAGCGTTCCGCCGCGATCGCCGAAAAGGGCGAAGACACCTACGGCAACAAGATCGCCTGAGCGATCTGCGCCATCCGTCTCACTGAACGATGAAAAGAGGCCAGCCGAATCCGGCTGGCCTCTTTCGTGTTCCCCCCACAGGAATTTATTCTGCCATAGCGTAGCATCCGAACGATACCAAAACCACATATATTGACAAAACGTTCACAACTGTTTTCCTGTGGTATTCCCTACCGCATAGACTGCACCATAACGGTTTACTCATGCTGTGCCAGCATAGCGGTCCACAGGCCGGTGAAATCAGGGATCGTCTTGCGTGTCGTCTGCACATCCTCAATCGAGATGTCCGCGATGCGCAGGCCCAGCATCGCCGCAAATGTGGCCATGCGGTGATCCGCATAGGATGCCATGACCGCGCCATGCAACTGGCCTTCCGCAGCCGGTTCGATCGCGATGCCATCGGCGAGTTCATGCGCATGCGCGCCCACACGCTCGATCTCACGCACGAGCGCCTCCAGACGGTTGGTCTCATGCCCGCGCAGATGCCCGATGCCGGTGAGGGCCGATGGACCGTCCGCGAACACAGCGATGGCTGCGATGCTCGGTGCGATCTCCCCCGCGGCGGACAGGTCGAGTTCGCCCAATGCCCGAATGGCTCCATCGGAACGCACCGTCAGCGTGCCACAGTAGCGGTCGTCGAATTCCTCACAATCAGCGAGCTCGTTGAACGAAGTGCCGTCAAGCGTGACGTCGGCGCCGAACCGGTGCAGGATCGCCGGCAACAGCCCGCCGGGCCGTGTGGTGTGTGCCGGCCAGTTCGGCACGCTCACCGACCCTGATGCGATCAGGGCGGCGCCCAGGAACGGCGCGGCGTTCGACAGGTCCGGCTCGACGGTGATTTCCTGGGCCATCGTCAATGCACGTGGTTCGACCGTCCATTCGCCGCGTTGGGTCATCTCGACCGCACCACCGGCGGCATTGATGTCTTCCATGGTCATGCGGATGTGCGGCAGGCTCGGCAGTTTGCGGCCGGTATGCCTGAGCGTCAGGCCATTCGGCAGGCGTGACGCCGCGAGCAGCAATCCCGAAATGAACTGCGACGAAGCGGAGGAATCGATCTTCACCACAGGGCGACGGTTCGACTCCAGCGTCGTCGGCGGGGTGACGGTGAACGGCAGATACCCTTCCTCCCCGTGGTATTCGACGTGCGCACCCAAACGGCACAGACCGTCCAGCAGGGGCTTCATCGGTCGCGCGTACGCCTGCTCGTCGCCGTCGAACCGCACCGGACCATTGGCGAACAGCACCAGTGGGGGCACAAAGCGCATCACTGTACCGGCGAGCCCGCAATAGACATCGGTATCACCGTGGAATACGCCGTCGGCGGGCGGGGTGATGGTGACGTCCGTCGCGTCATCGTCGTTCTGCGTGCACGTCACGCCGAGCGCGCGCAATGCTCCGATCATGAGCTCGGTGTCGCGCGAACACAGCAAGCCGCGGATATGCACAGGCTGCGTGCTCAATGCGGCGAGGATGAGGAAACGATTCGACAGCGATTTGCTGCCCGGAATGGTGACGGTGGCGTCAAGCGGCCCTTCGGCGAGAGGCGCCGGCCAAGGTTGGGTATCATGTTCGGTCATAGGCTTCATCGTAATGGCAACGGTTGAACATGGGGCGCACATCTCACGAATGCCGGCATGGATACAGGGAGCAGGGCATCGGGCGACTCAGAAAAACGGGGCCGTATCGACAACGGCCCCGCATGATCGTCGGGCTGACAGGATTTGAACCTGCGACATTCTGTCGCATATGGCAGGTTTTTCAATTCCGCCGCTAGTGTTTCAAATGTACGCTGATGCTTGATTTTGCAATGGTTCGTGAACACCGCTTATGTTTGGCCTGTGGGTGGTTTTTTCAGGATAGTCTGCGTTCATCGTACCGTTTTCGTACCCCCGTTCTTGGTGAATACGCGCATTCTTGACAAGCGGATAAAGGAAAAGAGCCCCGTTCTGTCCACCTTACAAGTGGGCAGAGGGGCTCTTTTCCTCGATGGTCCGGTCGCGGTCATTGGAGCGTCATATCGGATAGGTCTGCGTGCTTCGTCGCCGAGTCGGGTTCCTTCACATCGGATGCAGGCGTCTCCATCGTGGTCTCGGTCTCGACGCGGATGGTCGGGTCGGGTTCCGCCGGGTGTCCGGGAAACCGGTCCAGCACTTTCGCGATCTGTGGGTTGATCGCGCACAGGTTCTCGAGGATCGAAACGATCTCGGTGAGCACGATGAAAGCGCAGATGCCGGTGACGAGGGGCACGTCGATGGTGATCTGCGGGATGTGCAGGGCGGCGACCTCGACGCCGTATGCGAGCGCGATGACGGCGATGAAGGCGAGTTTGTGGAAGAGGCCTTCGCGCATGGCGCGGCTTTTGATGTCGTGGTGGTGCCATGCTTTGATCAGGCCGGTGGTGATGTCGGCGATCATGAACGCGCATGTGATGACGACGATTTCCATATTGGGCATGGGTTTCCCTTACTGTCCGAGCATCTGGTTGACGCGCGCCTGCACGGCGTCGTAGTTCGCGCCCAGGGCGCGGCGGCGTGCGTCGCCGTTGCCGAATTCGCCGGCGATGACGCGGCGTGCCAGGTCGTCGATGTTCACGGCCGGTTTGGCGGTCTGGGTGCTGCCGTTGGCTCCGAGCATCTGGTTGACGCGCGCCTGCACCGCGTTCGGGTCGTATCCGGCGGCCTTGAGACGGTTCATGCGATCGGCGCCGTTGCCGTAGGCGCCGTTGATGACGTCTCGGGCGATGGCGTCGATGTTCGCGGCCGGGGCGGGGCCCGCCGCGCCGCTCATGCCGCAGATCTCGTTGACGCGCGCCTGTACCGCGGCCGCGTCGTACCCGGCTGCCTTGAGTTTGGCCATGCGGTCGGCGCCGTTGCCCCATGTGCCGTTGATGACCTCGCGGGCGACCTGATCCACGCTGAGCTTGCCGTTGGCGGGTGCCGTGGCCGGCTTCGCGGGCGTGGACACGGTGGGCAGTTTCTCGCCGGCTTTCTGGCGTGCCAGGCGGTCGAGGCGTGCCAGGTCGTAGGTGCCGGGGCAGTCGGTGCTGGTCCAGTTGCGGTGGGGTTTGAGCGGCAGGTCGCCGTAGGTTTTGCGTAGGTCGGCGATCAGCTGCGCGATCGTGTCGTAGTCGCCGTCGGACTGACGCCAATTGCACTCGATACTGATGCTCTTGTCATTGCCGCCCGAGCCGACGTTGATGCCGTCGCCACACGCCCACGCACGGTCCCCCGGCGCCACCAGACAGGCGACTCGGCCAGCCTCTGCGACATAATGCGCGCTCGTCTGGCGCGATCCGGTCACGAACAAATTGATGACAGTGTCGAACGATGGTCGGCGCACCGTCGGGTCGTCCCACCAGTGGATGGTGATGGCGGTGATGCCGTATGGGCGCCCTGGTGTGAAACAGGCCGCATCGTACTGCGTGAGGTAGTTGTAGTCGGACATGGTGTTCCTTTCTGGATATGAGAAAGGCCACAGCTTTGTGCTGTGGCCCTTGTCTTTCTGGATGTTGTCATGCGCCGGGAACGACGACCGGTATGGATTGGACGCCCAAGGCGACATCGCGCGGCGGCGCGAACCATGCCGCCGGTAGTCGGCCGGCGGTGATCTGTTGTTCGATGTGCGGCCAATCGGTGGCCGAGTAGACGGCGTATGCGAGCAGAGTGACTGGTTCGGCGTCCACGTGGATGATGAATTCGTGGTTGGAGAACGCCGTATCCACCACGCGGCATGCATTCCAGCCGATGGTGGGCGAAATGGTGCCTCCACGGATCCATTCGCAGCCGCGCATGCAGTAACTGGCTCCCGAGTTCGCCCCCACCAATTTCATGGGGTTCGCACTGTCGTAGACGAGGACGAGCACGTCACCCTCAATGGGCGGCGATGCGCGCAGCAACCCGCCCACCGCGCCACGAACATACCCGGTCTTGTCCTTGACCTCGTACTGCCAGAGCCCGTCATCACGTTGCGACGCGGTGGCATTCCAAGCGTACGGCGCTTTGACTGTGATGTAGGGACTCCCACACTGGTTGTGCACATGGGTATAGGTCATGCCGCCACCGCCAGAGCAGCATGTGGATAAAGCTCAGAGGAGTAATCCCCCCCCCCCCCCCCCCCCCC
>ERZ808037.595-NODE-595-length-31508-cov-42.538258_pt1 | contig 31508 bp, 23 predicted proteins | sample MGYA00380190_ERZ808037 | MGnify/ENA primary metagenome ERZ808037 (study PRJEB31490, sample SAMN06133399) | mouse gut metagenome | isolation source: J9 | host: mice | place: China: Chengdu | collected 2015-05 ...
GGGATATAGACGTATAAGGAAACGTCCGAAGGGGGAACCCTCGCCGCAGCTCTATGCGTACAAGACCGAGAAGCTGCAAGAACTCGTACAACAGGAAAGAGACGGTCTCATCGACCTTTATTATGGAGATGAAAGCCACATCTGCACTGAAGGATATGTGCCATACGGATGGCAGTTCCGCGGTGAGGATGTCTATATCCCGTCCGAAAGAGGTCTGAGACTCAATATCTTCGGCATGATAGACCGCAACAATCGGTATGAAGGATTCTCCACCACCGAGAATATGACCGCCGACAAGGTCGCCGACTTTCTTGACCGGCTTTCGCTTCGTATCCGCAAGAACACTTTTATTGTCCTTGACAATGCGAGTGTCCACAGGTGCAAGCTCATGCGGGAACTCCGTCCGGTATGGGAGAAACGTGGATTGTATCTCTTTTTTCTCCCACCGTACAGTCCACATCTGAATATCGCCGAGACGCTCTGGAGAATCCTCAAGGGCAAATGGCTCAGACCTGCGGATTATTGCACCACAGATTCCCTGCTCTATGCAACCAACCGTGCGTTGGCTGCGCTTGGATCTGAACTCTATATCAATTTTGCTCATGCGGCTTAGTATAAAATAATTTTTACGACTTACTTACGATATATAAATAAGATATCTTCAGTCACCAGTCGACAATCACTGATGGCTGAAGATATCTTATTTGATATTCTGAAGTATGTTTACTGTGCGCGGCGGAAATGTTTCTGCCTGTATCCGTAGGCTGCCACCACCACGAAGCATATCAGGGGTAGTACGAATGATATGTTTACAGCCGGGAAGCCTGCAACTGTGCCGAGGTCGATTATCGATGCCTGGACCGGAGGGAGCACCGACCCGCCGAGGATGGCCATGATGAGGCCGGCGGCCCCGAACTTGGCGTCCTCGCCCATGCCTTCAAGCGCGATGCCGTAGATGGTCGGGAACATGAGCGACATGCAGCCTGACACTCCTACGAGGCAGTAGAGACCTGCTATGCCGTCGCAGAGTATCACTCCGAGGGTGAGAATCCCTGCCGCTACGGCGAGGGTGCCGAGAAGTGCTCCCGGACGGAAGTATTTAAGCAGGAACGTGCATATGAATCGGCTTGAGCAGAACAGTATCATCGCCAAGATGTTGTACTGCTGTGAAAGCACTTCGGCCTCTTTCTCGCCCATACCCTGCTCCATGAATATACGTGTGCCGTACTGGATGATGAATGTCCAGCTCATTATCTGCGCGCCTACATAGAAGAACTGTGCGATTACACCCTCGCGGTACTTGGGCACCGAGAAGATGCGCCGCAGGGTGGGGAGGAATGCCGTGGTGCGCTGCTTGTCACCGTTGCGCGGCATGCTCACCAGGGCTATCAGCACCATCATGAGCACAACCACAGCCCCTATGGCAAGGTAAGGCTTGACGAGTATCCACAGGTCGGCGTCGCGCAGTGCGGCAAACGACTCTGGATCGAGCTGTGCCCTCTCGGCTGTCTCCATGGGGTCGAGGCGGTTCTGAATAAAGTTCATGGCCACATACATCCCTAAGAGGGAGCCCATGGGGTTGAAGCACTGCGCCATGTTGAGGCGTCGTGTGGCCGATGACTCGGGCCCCATGGTGAGGATGTAGGGGTTACAGCTTGTCTCAAGAAACGACAGTCCGCATGTGAGTATGAAATATGCTAGCAGGAAGGGGAAGTACAGTCCGGTGAGCATGGCCGGGTAGAACAGGAATGCACCGAGACCGTAAAGCCCCAGGCCGAGCAGAACGCCGGCCTTGTAGGAGTACTTGCGTATGAACATCGCTGCGGGGAACGCCATGGCGAAGTATCCTCCGTAGAATGCCACCTGTATGAGCGTGCCGTCGGTCACGCTCATGCGGAATATCTTGGAGAATGCCTTGACCATGGGATTGGTGATATCGTTGGCGAATCCCCACAGTGCGAAGCAAGAGGTGATCAGTATGAATGGGACCAGATAACTGACCCCGTTGGAGCGGAGTATGGAGTCCTGTTTCACGGTCAGCTCGCTTTACTTCTTATACAGAGGTCCGTAGGTCGAGCATGCGCGGTAGTCGCTACCCTCCTTGTCCATACCGAATGCGTTCCATGCGCTCGGACGGAACACGTCGACATCCTCGATGTTGTGCATGCACACGGGGATGCGGAGCATGGATGCAAGTGTTATGAGGTCCTTGCCGATGTGTCCGTAGGTGAGTGCGCCGTGGTTGGCTCCCCAGTTGTTCATCACCGAGTACACATCCTTGAAGGCGTCGCGCTCAGGCATGAGGCGCGGCACGAACCATGTGGTGGGCCATGTGGGGTCGGTGCGCTCGTCGAGTATGCGGTTGACCTCCGGGTCAAGTTCTGCGGTCCATCCTTCGGCTATCTGCAGCACGGGTCCGAGACCCTTTACGAGATTGAGCCTCGACATAGTGACTGGCATGCCACCCTTGGTGAGGAAGTTGCTCGAGAAGCCTCCTCCGCGGAAATAGTCGCGGCTTGCCGGGCACCAGTTGGTGTTGGCGAGACACTTCTCCACATCCTCCTGTGTGAGGTCCCAGGGCTGTTTCATCTCAGGCTCTCCGGCGGCATTGGTGGCCTGTCCGGTGGCGTCGAGAGTGGTGGCTCCGGAGTTGATGAGGTGGATGATGCCGTTGCGGGCAACGCCTGTGAGCTCCTTGCCGGTCACACGGCGCACAGCTTCGGGGCTCCAGTAGGTGCGCACGTCGGAGAACTGCTGGCCGCGGTTGGTGAGCAGGTGGCCGAAGAGCATTGCTATGCCGTTGCATGCGTCGTTCTCGGTGGCGAGCACGAAAGCCTCGCGTATGCCGTTCCAGTCAAACGATGTGTTCATCAGTGCTTCGGTGAAGTCACCGTTGGGGTAGAAGTCGGTCCATTGACGCTGACCCTGGAAGCCGCCTGCTATGGCGTTGTGGCCGAGAGCTTCCTCCTTGAATCCCATTTCGCGGAGCTTGGGATTGCCAGTCATGAGGTCGCGGGCTATGAGGGTCATCTTCACTACGAATTCCCAGTCCTTGTCCTTCTCTTCGCGTGTCTTGATTTTCTCGGGGCGGTTGCGGTCGGCTGCTTCGCGCGGCTTGCAGTATTTCTCGGTCCATGCCATTGCCTTGGCATACTCTTCATGGTCGTAGATGCCGAGCTCCATGCGGCGGATAAATTCGGTGAGGTCGATGGACTCGCATCGCATGCCCAGATAGTCCTCGAAGAAGTCGGTGCTCACGATGGATCCTGCTATGCCCATGCACACCGATCCCATGGAGAGGTAGCTCTTGCCTCGCATGGTGGCTACGGCCTGTGCCGAGCGTGCGAAGCGCAATATCTTTTCAGCGACATCAGCGGGTATGGTGTTGTCCTGAAGGTCCTGTACGTCATGTCCGTAGATGCCGAATGCGGGAAGCCCTTTCTGGGCGTGGGCGGCGAGGACTGCTGCGAGATATACTGCGCCCGGACGCTCTGTGCCGTTGAATCCCCACACAGCCTTGGGCCATGGGTTCATGTCCATTGTCTCGGATCCGTAGCACCAGCAGGAGGTGACTGTGATGGTAGAGCCTACACCTTCGCGCTCAAACTTTGCTGCGCATGCGGCGGCCTCGGCCACACGTCCTATTGTGGTGTCGGAGATTACGCATTCCACGGGTGATCCGTCGCCGTTGCGGAGGTTGCTGCTTATGAGTTCGGCTACTGCCTTGGCAAGGTTCATGGTCTTTTCTTCAAGGCTTTCACGTATGCCTCCCTGACGGCCGTCGATGGTGGGACGGATTCCGATTTTAGGATACTTGTTCATGATTGTAACGTTGATATAAGGTAAGAAATGTTTATTCTTTAAAAACAGATTATACAAAGTTATATCACATTTTGGAGTGAAAGAACGACATTGTAGTTAAAGGGTGTTAATCTTAACGAAAATGTCGAAATAAACGACCAAACAGCCTTAAGTTGAAAGACAGGGGCACAGGAGCACTTTAAGACAAAGGGTCTTAAGACAGGAGAACTACATATTGGACCATAGCCATAAGGAATATGATGTTTATTCTTTTGGGCTATGGTTTAAAACTCTTTTGTCTTTGATTCTAAGTTCTCGTGTCTATAGTTTTTTGTTCTATGTTATGAGTTTTGGTTAAGGAGTGTTAATGATTGCAGGGAGGGTCAATAATTGTGATTTAAAATTTGGTTTATATTATAAACTAAATTAAATTTGCATCATGTTGAAGCGGTAATCGCGAGTGCCGCTTTTTTCTGAATCGTTATGGTTTATATCATAAACCACTTTATTTACTTCTTATTAAGAAAACTATGGAAGAAAAGAGAATTACTGAAAAAGAGAGCCTTGAAATCATCACGGAGATGATATCAAGAACCAAGGACCGTTATCTCGGTGACGGCAGCATCTTGCTCATGTGGGGCTACCTTACAGTGGCGGTCACTGTCGCTGTGTGGATTCTCCTTGACGCCACGCATGATGATATGTGGAATTGGCTTTGGTTGCTTATTCCCATTGTCGGCAGTATATCTACACCTAAGATGGTGCGTAGGCAGCAGAGCAGATACGGAGTAAAAAACTATTCAGGTAAAGTCATCTCTAAGATATGGTCGGTGGTGGGGTTCTCTACTGTCGTGCCTATAATGTTTTGCCTCGCATTCCAACTGATTTACAACATCGATGCCTGGAGCATGATGCTTGCATACGTTTTGATTCTTGTGCCTTTCGCCGAAATAGCACAGGGGATCATCCTTAAAGAAGGGATTCTGATGAGTGGAGGGGCGATAGGTTTGCTGATAGGCATATTCACCCTCTGTTGTATAGCGGGATGGGTGGAGCTTGGCGCGCACTGGTATCTTCCGCTGTTCATGGCTGCATTTTTCGCCATGATGATCATACCGGGACACATGCTTAACTTGAGAGCGAGACAGCGATGAAGGAGTTGGATCCGCTTTTGCATTCACAGCTGCGACTTGCGGTAATGTCAATTCTCATGAATGTTGAGGAGGCAGACTTTGTGTATCTGAGACAGAAAACAGACTCTACCGCAGGAAATCTCAGTGTGCAGCTTGACAAGCTGTCATCAGCAGGATATATTGCAGTCGATAAAGGATTTATAGGCAAAAAGACCCATACGGTATGTCATGTCACCGAGTTGGGGCGGAAGGCCTTTGAGGAATATGTCGATGCACTGAGACAGTATATTCATCTTTAGGATTCCCGTCGGGATCAGGGTCGATTACTCTGACCGGGTGACGTAATGACATTTCAAGGAGAGATCGGAGATTGGCTGCGGCCTCTGAGCGTGCGCGGGCCACTGTGCCGTTTTCATAGAGCTGGCGTATGGCGCGGGAGCGGATCTTGGATTTAACGGCGTTCTCCTCCTGAAGCGACATCCTGTCTCTGACAAACAGTGCGAGGCTCTTGGTGTCGATCACCTGCCATGAGTCCGGATCGGTGGATTCGTGGATTTCGACTATTTCACGCGGGAGGGTCACTATGACGGTGTCCCCGGAGTAAGAAGTGTCGAGCGAGTCGAGATCGAACGATATCGAGCCTCTCTGTTTCTGTATCGCAAATATCACCTTATTGTTTATAGTGTCGAGCACAGGGGCTTCGTTATATATGTCGATGGTGCATAGCCGCGCCATGGACTCTATGTCGCTGATGCGTGCCTTGCCAACGTCGTAAGGGTCTTTGTCCTTGCGGGTGATCAGATAGACACCGACGGCCAGTGCCGCCACGGCTGCTATCCATAATACGAGTCGTATGAGCTTTATCATAAATGATTGTGTCAGAATTGTCTGAAATCAATTTCGGCTGTGTATCCTTCATTGGACAGGAGGGTCGCGAAGTAGCTACGGGCCTTGCGTTTCGCCTCCTCCGTGAGTTGTGTCACGAATTCGGGATTATTGCTGATCTCCTCTTTCAGAGAGGCGTTGGCAAGCTCCTTCAGTTCGGCACGTTCGCGGGCGTCGATACTGTCGCGCAGCAGACCGATATTGTCATATTCCTTTCTCAGTTCCATTTCGCGACCTGACAGCTCGGTCACTACCGGAGGAAGAGTGATGCGCACCGTGCGCGAACCTTCGTCAAACGAAATGTCATCTTCAGTGAGCCGTGACAGGTCGATGCATGCGCGCATGTAGGTGTCGTAGGAATAGACGGCTATGCGTTTGCCAAACAGTTCACGGCTCTTGTCGATCGTGGCTGTCTTGGTGATGCTCATTGTGGCGAGCACCATCTTGTCGGCCGATTTAAGTTCCTGATAGATCTCGCGGTGCGCTGATTCCTGCTGCCGTGAGCAAGAGAGGCATAGGGTGACGGCCGCTATTGTGGGTAGCAATATTTTCAGTAGGACAGGCATGACGGTCAACGGATGTTTGAACAGTTGTTATGGTCAGTTTTCATAAAATTATAACGGTATGTGCCATGTTTGGTTCGATAATGTTTTCTACGTTTGAAATGTGCTGTGCGGCAGTATGATATTTACAATTGTAAACCATAAAAAGGGCAAATACGCTATCCGTATCGGTATGTCAATAACTTTTTGTAAAATGTGGAGATATATGGGAATTTGCTTTTGCAAATTTTTAGTAATTTTACAGCCTGATAACACCTATAATAAAAAAAGAGCGAGAGGACGCTATCACACTCAATGAGCGAACAGCCCTATCACATACCGGCACTATTGCCCCAATGCCTTGATGCGCTTGACATCAGGCCGGGAGGAATCTATGTTGACGCGACATATGGCGGCGGCGGTCATTCGCGTGCCATAATGGAGCTTCTTGATGCCGGAAAGGGGGGGCACCTCTATTCTTTTGACCAGGATATCGATGCCGTAAAGCGTGCCGGCAAGGATGCGCGGTTCACGATGGTTTATTCCAATTTCCGTTTTATAACCAACTTCATGCGTTTTTACGGAGTGGATGCCGTGGACGGTGTGCTTGCCGACCTCGGAGTGTCGTTCCATCATTTCGACACTCCTGACCGCGGGTTCTCCTTCAGGACCGACGGGCCTCTGGACATGCGCATGAACCGTTCGGCTTCGCGCTCGGCCTCGGACCTTCTTGCTGTGGCTGACCGTGACCGGCTGACCGACATACTGAGGATCTACGGAGAATTGTCTCAGGCGCGCCGCATGGCCGATGCCATAGTGCGTGCCCGTGAAGGTGGCAAGGTGTTCGATACTGTAGGTGCGCTTGTCGAGACAGTGGCCCCCATGATAGATCCTCGCAAGGAGAAGAAAGAGCTTGCCCAGCTGTTTCAGGCACTTCGCATCGAAGTCAATGACGAGATGGGCGCATTGCGGGAACTTCTCGAGGGCGCGCTGAAAGTGCTCAAGCCCGGAGGCCGCCTCGCTGTGATAACTTACCACTCGCTTGAGGACCGCATGGTGAAGAACTTTCTTAAGACAGGCGACATAACGGGTAAGGTCGACAAGGATTTCTTCGGTAGGGTCAATGCCCCGTTCAGGCTCCTCACATCCAAACCTATCGTGCCCGACGAAGAAGAGGTGGCGCGCAATCCGCGCTCGCGTTCAGCCAAACTAAGAGTCGGCGTTAAAGAGTGACATCAGGCAATCCGCCGCATCAAGAGTTCCACACACATACACACAGGCAATATGGCAAAGAAGTCATCGACAAAGCAAAAGAAATCCCCATATATATTCCGGGTGTTCCGCGGACAGGTGATATCGAGCGATTTTTTCGCCCGGCATTGGCTTCCTGTGCTTATATTCATCATAGTCATGATGGTGTACATCACCACCAAATTCACCTACCGGACCAATATCGAGAAGATCGAGGCACTTCAGAAGCAGCTTGAGATAGTGCAGAACGAGAGTGCCAGAGAGCGCAGCTCGTTCATGAGCCGCATACGGGAGACATCGATGCAGCATCTTGTGGATTCCCTCAATCTCGATCTGCGCGTGCAGCCGCAGCCTCCGTTCACAATAGAGCGTTGACCGGTCATGTCCCCACAACCATAATCACACCGCCTACCAAACCCACCAAACCAATCCCGATGGCAATCAAGAATGACAATCGCAGCAACATACTGTTCCGCTACGGCTTCGTGGTGTTCTGGATCCTTGTGCTCTCCGCGTGCATAGTAGTGCAGCTTGCAGAGACCACAGTGGTAAATGCCGACAAGTGGAACCACAAGGCCGACTCGCTGCTCTCACTGTCGCAGGACATCATACCGAGGCGCGGCAACATACTTGCCTCTGACGGATCAGTGCTCGCTACCAATCTCAACTATTATACCGCCCGCATAGATTACCGTGCCGAGAAATTCAATGTCAAGAAGCTTCGCGAGAACATCGACGAGCTTGCCGAGGCTCTTGCCGCAGGATTTCCCGAGAAGAGTGCCGCAAAATGGAAGCAGCATCTGCTCAAGCCACTTGAGAAAGAGAAAAACAGGCGTCCGAGAGCATACCGCATCCTCACAAACCTCTCACACTCCGATATGGAGATGCTCAAGACCTTTCCCTATTTCCGGGGCAACCGTAACCGCACCGGGCTGTACTTTGAGAAGAACATGCACCGCTTCAACCCTTACGGCAACATGGCGCGCCGTTCCATAGGTGGTGTGGGGGAGACCAGTGAAAGCAAGGAGATCCACGGCATATCAGGACTTGAAAAGGCCCTCGACTCTCTACTTTACGGACGCACGGGCACCACACGCAAGGTCAACCTCACCAAGGATATAGCCGATCTCGCCAAGATCCCGGCAATCCCCGGATGTGATATCGTGACTACAATCGACATAGGGATGCAGGACATTGTGGAGAACGAGCTCAACAATGTCCTTGACACCTGCGGTGCCGACTGGGGTGTGGCTGTGCTCATGGATGTGAAGACCGGCGACATCAAGGCCATATCCAATCTCGAACTCAACCCCAACGGCCCGGGCTACATAGAGGCGCGCAACCGCGCGGTGATGGGCTATGAGCCTGGATCTGTGATCAAGACTCTCTCGATGATGATCGCCGTGGAGGACGGCATCGTGGACGAGATAGGTGGTCTCGACCATGTGCTCCCCACCGGCAACGGGTGGGCTTACGCAGGCGGCCGTCCCATCACTGACTCTCACCATTCGACCGGCATACGTGTGGGCGACGTGATAGAACAGTCCTCCAACATCGGCATGGCCCGTATCATCACATCGCGTTATGACTCCAATCCCGGCGGATTCTATGCGCGCATAAAGGCTCTCGGTTTTCTTGAGCCGCTCAACACCGGGATAGCCGGAGAGGTGGTGCCGCGTGTTGACTCGGTGCCTGACAACCGTGGCGGACGCATAGCACTGTCCCGGCAGTGCTACGGCTATGCCACAGAGATACCGCCGCTCTATACGCTCGCGCTCTACAATGCGATAGCCAATGACGGCGTGTTCGTGCGCCCCCGCCTTGTCAAGGAGCTGCGCGGCACAGTCGACTCGGTGCTTCAGCCATCCTATATAGGCAACGGGCGAGCATGCTCGCCGCGCACGGCGGCGGTGATGCGCGAGATGCTGACCAATGTAGTGTGGGGGGAACATGGCACAGGACGCTTTTTGCGCAACAGGGATGTGCGCATAGCCGGAAAGACCGGTACATGCTACATGATAGAGAACGGACAGTACAACACCGGCAAGAAACGTCTGGCGTTCTGCGGTTTTTTCCCGGCAGAGGCTCCAATGTACTCATGTGTCGTCCTCACCTGTCATCCCACAAAGAATTTCTTCGGAGCAGCCACAACGTCGGGACAGGTGATGCGAAACATAGCCATGAAGCTCTATTCGCGCGGCATGCTCGGCAACAGTTCCGACTACAGTACGGCATCACCTTCGGGCACAGGGCCGACATTCTATGCCACAGCCTCAGGAGCAGACCCCTACAGGCATCTGCGCACGCCGTTTGCTCTCCCCAACCGCAAAACTATAAAAGGACCGTCGGCCGCCTCTTCAGGCATTCCCGATGTGAGGGGCCTCAGTGCGCGCGAGGCTGTTGACGTGCTTGAGTCGCACGGCTATGATGTCGCCATAACGGGCAGCGGGTTTGTGCATACTCAATCACCGGCACCGCGTACGCTGATATCGCCCGGCCACACCGTTCATCTCAACCTCTCAAGATAAAACCAGTATAGAATTCTAACATTGTAAATAACATATATGCAACTCAATAGACTGCTCTCCCCGATAGAGATATCGGAGATCGTGGGGAGCGACGATAAGGAGATCACAGGCGTCACCGCCGATTCCCGTCAGGTCAGGGAGGGTTCCCTGTTCATAGCTGTGCCGGGCGTGAGCGTCGACGGCCACACTTTCATACACAAGGCTCAGGAAGCGGGAGCTTCGGCCGTGGTGTGCGAGCATCTGCCTGAACAGATATCCTCGTCCGTGACCTATGTAGTGGTGCCGTCGAGCGCGGTTGCTCTCGGCTACATCGCATCGGAATGGTGGGGGAACCCTTCGAGGGAACTTGAGCTCGTGGGCGTGACGGGCACCAACGGCAAGACGACCACCGCAACCCTCATCTATGAGATGGCTCGTCTGCTCGGATACAAGGCCGGACTCCTATCCACTGTGTGCAATTATGTGGAGTCAACCCCTTCTCACACGGATCACACTACTCCTGACCCGATGACCATCAACGAGATGCTCAGGAAGATGGCCGATGCCGGATGCCGGTACTGTGCCATGGAGGTAAGCTCGCATGCAGCCCATCAGCACCGCATCGCCGGGCTACGTTTCGCCGGAGGCATATTCACCAATCTCACGCGTGACCATCTCGATTATCACAAGACGGTCGAGGCTTATCTGAATGCAAAGAAATCGTTTTTCGACAATCTTCCCTCCACGGCATTCGCCCTTACCAACGCCGATGACAAAGTGGGTGAGGTGATGCTCCAGAACACCTTGGCCTCGCGTTACACTTATTCTCTGCGCGCTGAGGCTGACTTCACAGGCCGCATCGTGGAGCAGAGGCTCGACGGGACGCTGCTCAGCCTCAACGGAGTGGAAGTAGAGACCCTTTTCACCGGCAAGTTCAATGCCTATAACCTCACGGCTGTCTACGGTGCAGGCATACTCCTCGGCTGGGAGCGCGACAGGGTGCTGCATGCCGTATCGGCACTCGTTCCTGTGGCCGGCCGTTTCCAGGCATTCCATTCTCCCGGCGGTGTCACCGCTATAGTCGATTATGCGCATACTCCCGATGCTGTGGTGAATGTGCTGCAGGCCATACGCGAGGTGATAGGTCCCAAGGGGGAGATCATCACAGTGGTGGGTGCCGGCGGCAACCGTGACAAGGGGAAGCGGCCTATCATGGCGCGCGAGGCCGCAGCGAGATCACAGAGGGTGATACTTACAAGCGACAATCCGCGCTTCGAGGAGCCTGAGGATATCCTCGCCGATATGGAGGCCGGGCTTGACGACGAGGCCCGTGCCCGCACTCTCCACATCACCGACCGCCGCCAGGCTATACGTACGGCTGTGGCTCTCGCACACCCGGGTACTGTCATACTCATTGCCGGCAAGGGGCATGAGGACTATCAGGAGGTCAAAGGGGTGAAACATCATTTTGATGACCGCGAGGAGGTCAAGGCTGCTTTCTCAGTGAACAGCTGACCGTTCCACATGTAATTATCACATTTATAATCTTGATTTTATTGACTTCATATGAAAAAGCTAATCGCAATCGCATTACTTGTGCTTACTTCCGTAGCGGCTTCCGCCCAGTGCTGCCTTGAGAACCGGTGCAAACCTGAAATATTCAATCATCTCGGAATAGGTGTCGGAGTCGGCACAAGCGGAGTGTCCGTGGAACTTGCAACTCCGATCACAAAGTTCATTCAGATGCGTGCCGGAGTCTCCATAATGCCCGGAATCACTTTCAACGCCGATGCCGACTTTGAATACGAGCTCCCTACGGAGCGCACTTCGCAGGAGGGGACTATAAGCCTTAAAGGTGATCTCGGTCGCGTGCAGGGTCAGGTGATATTCAACATCTATCCGTTCCCCCGAGCCGGTTTCTTTGTCGCTGCAGGCGCGTATTTCGGATCGAGCAAGCTGCTTAAGATCACCGGTCACAGCGACGAGCTTGCCGAGATAGCCGATCTTGGGGGCAATGCACAGGCCATCATAGGCGACTTCATGATCCCGGCCAATGAGAACGGTGATATCGCCGGCGGCTTCAGGGTAAAGAATTTCCGTCCCTATCTCGGTCTTGGCTGGGGCAGGTCGGTGCCGGGCAAGCGTGTAAGCTTCTCCACCGAGCTGGGTGTGCAGTTCGAGGGCAAGCCTGAGCTGTACTCACTCTACGGAGAGGTCGACAGATCGCTTGTCGAGGATGACAACACATTCAAGAAGGTGCAGGATATACTTAAGGTGTATCCCACACTCACATTCCGTCTTAATTTCCGTGCATTCTAAAAGGCGAGTGTCTGACATATGCTTTACTATCTCTGCGAATATCTTAACGAGACAGGCAATGTGCCGGGGGCGCGTCTGATGACCTACATCACGTTCCGGTCAGGCGCGGCGTTCATGCTGTCGCTTATCATCGCTCTTGTGATAGGCCGAAAGATCATCGACCGTCTGCAGCTCATGCAGATAGGTGAGACCGTGCGCGACCTCGGACTGGAGGGGCAGCTCAAAAAGGAGGGCACACCTACCATGGGCGGCGTCATAATAATACTGTCGCTGCTTGTGCCCTGTCTGCTTGTGGGAAATCTCTCCAATATATATATGGTGCTGATGCTCATTGCCACTGTGTGGTGTGGCATCATAGGTTTCCTTGACGACTATCTTAAGATAAAGCGTCACAACAAGGACGGGATGAAGGGGAAGTTCAAGATTGTGGGGCAGGTCGGCCTTGGGCTGCTTGTCGGTCTCACCATGTGTCTGAGCCCTGACATCACTCAGCGTCAGGTCACTGTCAGTGACACCTCTACCCGGATCGAGCAGGCTTCGGAGAGCTCGGAATTTGCCGAAGTGTCGGAGTTTTCACAGTCTCCGGACCTGAAGTCCACACAGACCACCATCCCGTTTGTCAAGGGCAACAACTTCGACTATGCCTCGCTCACACAATGGATGGGACGTTACGCCCAGACCGGCGGGTGGATCCTCTTCGTGATAGTTGTGATAGTGGCTGTGACTGCAACAAGCAACGGAGCCAACCTCACCGACGGCCTCGACGGTCTGTGTGCCGGCATCTCGGCGGTGATATGTGCCGCGCTTGCCATAATGGCGTATCTGGGAGGCAATGTCATCTACTCCACCTATCTTAATATAATGTACATACCCGGCTCGTCGGAGCTTGTGGTGTTCATTTCCGCGCTCATGGGCGCGCTTATAGGGTTTCTGTGGTACAATGCCAATCCGGCCCAGGTGTTTATGGGCGACACCGGATCTCTCACCCTCGGAGGGATAATAGCCGTGTTCGCGATACTCATACACAAGGAGCTTCTCATACCGCTGCTATGCCTCATATTCTTTGTCGAGGACATATCGGTGATCATACAGACTGCCTACTTCAAGTTTACCAAGAAGAAATATGGAGCGGGCCGCAGGGTGTTCCGCATGGCACCCCTGCATCATCATTTCCAGAAAGAGGGTATCGAGGCCATCATCCAGATACCCAAAAGGGCTATGGCCGAGCCAAAGATCGTGACCCGTTTCTGGATACTTTCGATATTGTTTGCCGTGCTGACATTCATAACATTAAAGATAAGATAGCACATATATGAAATTAGTTATATTAGGCGGAGGAGAGAGTGGCGTAGGAGCCGCTATCCTCGGCAAGACCAAAGGATATGAGGTGTTCCTGTCAGATTTCGGCACCATTCCCGAGCGTTACCGCATACAGCTCGATGAAGAGGGGATCGAATGGGAGCAGGGGGGCCACTCCATGGACCGCATCCTTTCTGCCGATGAGGTGGTCAAGAGCCCTGGCATACCTCCTACAGCCCCTGTGGTAAGGGAGATACGGGCCAAAGGGATCCCTGTGATATCCGAGATAGAGTTTGCCGGACGTTACACCGATGCGCGTATGGTGTGCATCACGGGATCCAACGGCAAGACCACGACAACTCTGCTCACATATCATATACTCAAGGATGCCGGGCTCAATGTAGGGCTTGCCGGCAACGTAGGCAAGAGCCTTGCGCTTCAGGTGGCGCGTGAGAACCATGATGTCTACGTGATAGAGCTTTCGAGCTTCCAGCTTGAGAACATGTATGATTTCCATGCCAATATAGCTGTGATACTTAATATCACTCCTGACCATCTCGACCGCTATGACTATGAGATGCAGAACTATGTCAATGCGAAATTCCGCATACTCAACAATCTCACACCGCGCGATGCCTTCATCTATTGGGAGGATGATCCCGTGATACGCAGACAACTGGAACATGTAGTCACCGAGGCCGCCCGTTTCCCGTTTGCGGAACGTATGGAGGAGGTGGACGGCTATGAGCCGTGCGCATGGGTCGACAATGAGGATATGCTCAATGTCAGGACCCCTGACAGAAGGTTGCGTATGCCACGTGCCGAGCTTTCGCTCAACGGTCTCCACAATCTCTACAACTCCATGGCCGCCGCCCTGTCGGCAAGCATCCTGGATATCGCCGACGAGGACATACGCCGCGGTCTGAGCAGTTTTGAAGGTGTCGAGCACCGTCTTGAGCCTGCCGGTACCGTCAACGGGGTAAGATACATCAACGATTCCAAGGCCACCAATGTCAACTCCACATGGTACGCGCTTGAATCGATGCCTGCCGACACAATACTGATACTCGGAGGGAAGGACAAGGGGAATGACTACAGCGAGATATTGCCTCTGGTAAAGGAAAAGGTCAGGGCGATAGTGTGCATGGGCAAGGACAACGGCAAGCTTCTTGATTTCTTCACCGGGGAAGTGCCGGAAATATACGACACCCATTCGATAGAGGAGGCTGTGGGGACATGCGCTGACATAGCGCGTCCCGGTGACACAGTGCTGCTCTCCCCGTGCTGCGCGAGCTTCGATCTGTTCAAAAGTTATGAGGACCGCGGCTGCCGCTTCAAGGAGCAGGTGAGCCGGCTCTCCTCTGACGACAACCTCTTAAAGTAACATTTTACCATACCTGAATATAATATATGGACGTATCACCCTCAGCAGCATCTTCAACCCCCGAGGTTGTGCCACAGTCCAAGCCCAAGGCTCTCGCCAGGTCGGACAAGCACATATGGGGCATATTCATAGCCCTCTGCATCATATCCGTGATAGAGCTCTACAGCGCGTCGTCACGCGAGGTGGCCGCCTCATCGATAGGTGTGATCGGTCCCATAGTGCGCCACCTGTTCATGCTCGGCATGGGCGTGGGGATCACATGGATACTGTCACGACGCCATTACAGCGATTTTGCCATATTCACTGTGGTGTTCTCTGTGCTGAGTGCCGTGGCCATGGTGTATGTGATGTTCTATGGCAACTATGTCAACGGTGCCCGACGCTCCTTCTCCCTGCTTGGGATAGGTATCTATCCGGCCGAGATGGTCAAGATCTCGGCTGTGCTCCTTGTCGCGCTTGTGATGACGCTTAATCAGGATCCGCACGGTGTGGGCATAACGAGGAAGGGTATGATATGGTCAGGCGTGGTGATAATGTTCTTCTCGGCCCTTCTCATAGAGCAGGGGCTCACCAACACTCTGCTGCTCATAGCCATCACTTATTCCATGATGCTTATAGGAGGGGTGAAGTGGCTTCATCTCATAGGGCTTACGGCATTTTATGCCATGTGTGGAGTGCTTTTTGTCGGGTATCTGTATTTCACAGAGGTGAACAGCGACATACCTGCTGATGCTTCAGCCACTGTGGAGTATGCCGAGGACGGCGTGGGCAGGAAGCCTTCGCGCATAGAGACCTGGATAGCGCGCATGTCGCGCCACTCCTCCGACTCCATACCCAAGTGGGAGATAGAGCCTACGGGAAAGAACCGTCAGGAGATACTGAGCTATATGGCCCAGGCCAATGGCGGCATACATGGCGTCGGCCCAGGCAACTCGCGTGAGTCGGCCCGTCTGCCGCTGGCGTTCTCCGATTACATATACGCTATAGTGGTGGAGGAGCTCGGTCTGCTGGGCGGAGTGGCTGTGCTGATACTGTATCTTTGGCTGTTGGCGCGTGCCGCCGGTATAGCCTCGCGGTGCAGCATCACGTATCCGGCCCTCATAGTGATGGGTATGGCGGTTATGATAGCGTTCCAGGCCCTGTTCCATATGGGTATTGTCACAGGGGTTTTCCCGGTGTCGGGACAGCCGCTGCCGCTTATATCCAAAGGTGGGACATCTATAGTGGTGACGTGTATCGCGTTCGGCATAATGCTCTCCGTGAGCCGTACGGCATCACGCCATGGTAACAAAAAACAAGAGATAACGGAGGAGAAGGAGTCGCTTCCCGAACAGCTCCGTGATGAAAACAGAATGCAACTATGAAGATACTTATATCCGGAGGGGGCACGGGCGGACACATATTTCCGGCCCTTTCCATAGCTAATGCAGTGAAGCGCAGATGTCCCGATGCCGAAATCCTCTTTGTGGGCGCACTGGGGCGCATGGAGATGGAGAGGGTGCCGGCAGCCGGATACCGTATAGAGGGGCTTCCGGTGGCCGGATTCGACCGCAAGCGTCTGTGGCGCAACTTCGGTGTGCTGTGGAAGCTGTGGAAATCTCTTCGCAAGGCACGGCGTATAGTTCGGGATTTCGATCCTGACATTGCCATAGGTGTGGGGGGCTATGCGAGCGGTCCTGTGCTCAAGCAGGCGCAGCGGCGCGGGATCCCGACACTCATACAGGAGCAGAACTCCTATCCGGGGGTGACCAACAAGCTTCTTGCCCCCAAGGCCAAGGCCATATGCGTGGCTTATGACGGTCTCGAACGCTTTTTCCCGGCCGAACGCATAGTCAGGACCGGCAATCCTGTGCGCAAGGACCTTGAGGAGTGCAGCCTCACGCGTGAGCAGGCCAAGAAGGAGCTTGGTTTTGATCCCGAAAGACTGCTGGTGCTTTCTGTCGGGGGGAGTCTCGGGGCGAGGACGGTCAACGAGGCCATAGCGGCCTCTCTGCCCGTCATTGCCGAAAAGGGCGCGCAGCTCATGTGGCAGACCGGACGATACGGCGCGGATCATTTCCGGGAGGTGGCTTCCGGACATGACAATGTGAAGGCCGATACTTTCATAACCCGTATGGATCTCGCTTATCGTGCCGCCGATCTCGTGGTGTCGCGCGCCGGCGCAGGAACCATATCGGAGTTGCAGATACTCGGAAAACCTGTGATCCTTATACCTTCGCCCAATGTGGCAGAGGACCATCAGCGTCATAACGCCGAGGCTCTGTCGTCGGTAGGTGCGGCACGCATGATCCTCGACAAGGACGCTGTGGCTTCTCTTCCGGCTGAGATTGCCGCTCTGCTTGACTCTGAGGATGCGCGAGTTGACCTTTCGGAGAAGATATCCGGAATGGCAATGCATGATTCCGATGAACAAATCGTTGACAAAATCATTGAAATAATACAGCGATGACTCCCGATACATTCACTCACATATATTTTGTAGGAGCAGGCGGCATAGGTATGGCCGCCCTTGAGCGTTATTTCCTGTCCAAAGGTAAGAAAGTGGCCGGATATGACCGCACTCCGACTTCTCTGACTGACGCTCTTGTCTCCGAAGGTGTGGAGATGACATTCTCTCCGGAGGCCGGGAATATTCCCGCGGAATTCCGTGATCCGGCACATACACTCGTGGTGTACACCCCCGCTGTGCCTGACGATCTTCCCATACTCGAATATTTCCGCAAGGGCGGATTCGAAGTCATGAAGCGGGCAAAGGTCCTCGGCTTAATCACCCGCAGCAGCAAGTCGCTGTGCTTTGCAGGAACACACGGCAAGACCACGACCTCGTCGATGGCGGCGCACATACTGCAGTCAGGCTCGATAGGGTGCAACGCCTTTCTCGGAGGTGTGCTCAAGAATTATGACAGTAATTTCCTGCTCACCCCGTCGTCACCTTACACGGTGATCGAGGCCGACGAGTATGACCGCTCGTTCCATCATCTCTCGCCCACTGTGGCAGTCATAACTGCCACTGACCCGGACCATCTCGATATATACGGGACCGAGGAGGCTTATCTGGAGAGTTTCGCTCACTTCACGGAGCTTATAGTGCCGGGCGGAGTGCTCATAGTACATGAAGGTCTGAAGCTCAGGCCGCGCGTGGGCAAGGATGTGAAGGTGTACACGTATTCGAGGGACAAAGGTGACTTCCATGCGTCATATATACGCCGCGATCCCGGCACGATCACTTTTGACCTTGTGACCCCCCGTGGCACCATACGCAACATCAATCTCGGTGTCCCCGTGGAGGTCAATATCGACAACGCCATAGCAGCGGCTGCCGCAGTGTGTGTTACGGAGGCTTTCGAGCCGGAGGTGATACGCGGGGCTCTGTCCTCGTTTCAGGGCACCAAGCGACGCTTCGAGACATGGCTCAAGGAGCGTAACGGACAGGGGCGTGTGGTGATAGATGACTACGCGCACCATCCGTGCGAACTCGCCAGCTCCATAGCGTCGGTCAAGGCTCTGTATCCTGGAAGGCATCTCACGGTAGCTTTCCAGCCTCATCTGTACACCCGCACACGTGATTTTGCCGCAGAGTTTGCCGATGCTCTCTCGGCAGCCGATTCAGTGGTGCTTCTTGACATTTATCCTGCCCGGGAGGAGCCGATACCCGGCGTGACGTCTGAAATCATATTTGATAATGTTAAATGTGATGACAAGATATTAATCCCTAAAGAAAAATTGGTGGAAACACTTAAAAATCGTAACTTTGACATTCTCTTGACAGCCGGAGCCGGCGATATATGCAACTGTCTGCCCGAGCTGATAGAATCGATTGGATAAAAGTAACCTACGACCGATGCCGCAGTATCTGAAAATATTATTCTCCCTGATGCTTTTCACCTATCTGGTGATAGCAGTCACCGTCACGGCCAATGAGAAGGATGACGATATGTGCAAGGGTATGACGGTCACTGTGCTCGATGCGGACGGCATGGATGAGGACGCCAGACAGTTTGTCACTCCCCGCGAACTGTCGCGCGAGCTTGACGGCCTGCCTGAACGGGCCGGTGAGATAGCTCTGGCAAATATCAACACCCAGGATATACGCCGACGTCTGCTGAGCCTCGATAAGATCGAGGATGCGAGCGTCGTGAGGTACACCGACGGCACGATAAGAGTGACTGTGACACCGATAGAGCCGGTGCTGAGAGTATTTGACGGCTCGTCGAGCTATTATGTCAACCGTACCGGCAAGCGTGTTGCCGCCTCGGCTCGCTATCATAAGAATGTGCCGGTGATACAGGGTCATTTCGACGCTTCCGACACTACGTTCACGCCGCTGTCGCTGATGCCGTTGGTCAGCTATATCGCCTCGGATTCCATATGGAATTCATTCATAGGCATGATCAAGGTGAAATCACCTACCGACATACTCCTGATACCCAACATACGGGAGCATGTGATAAATCTCGGACCGCCGGTCGACTTCGAGCGCAAGCTGGCTGATCTCAGGACTTTCTACAGCAAAGTGCTGGTGAGGCAGGGCTGGGAGAAGTACGACACATTGTCGCTGAAGTGGAACGGCCAGCTTGTCGCCACCAAGCGTCACCGGCGCGCGGCTGATGTCCCGGTGGTGTCGCATGACGACGATGAGGCTGTGCCCATCGATGCCATGCTTGCCGGTGACAATGTCGCGCCGGGACAGACAGTCCCTGGGCAGAAGGCCCATTCCGAAAAGCCCATTCCGGCGAAGAACAATCCTGCATGAGACCGTATGAATCAATGAAAAGCTAATCCCACTCCTTAATCCACAATGGAAGAAAAGATAATCATAGCCCTTGAAATAGGCAGCTCCAAGATCAAAGGAGCCACCGGTGCGGTAGGCCCTGACGGAACGATCAACGTTAAGGCCGTTGAAAGAGAATCGATATCGGATATCGTGCGCTATGGATGCGTGCGCAACATTGTTGAGACTGCCCAGGCGGTACAGAAGGTGATCGAACGTCTGGAGCTGCGCGAGTCGCCGCGCAAGATCGAGGGAGTTTACCTCAGCATAGGTGGCAGGTCGCTGTCGTCGCAGGCCGCGACGATAGAGCGGAGGCTGGCTTCTGACACGATTATCACGCAGGAGATACTTGAGGACATCTTCAACGAGGCTCTTGAATACCCGTTGCCTGAGCGCAATGTGGTCACTGTGACACGCCGTGAGCTATATGTCAACAATGCGCTCACCTCTAAGCCTCTGGGAGAGATCGGGTCGCATATACTCGCAAAACTCAACATAATAAGCTGCCGCAACCAGCCGCTGCGCAATCTCACCATGATGATAGAGGACCGTCTCGGCCTGAAGATAATGGACACATTTGTGCGTCCGCTTGCCATAGCTGATCTGGTGCTTGTGGAGGAGGAGAAGCGTCTGGGATGCATGCTTGTCGATTTCGGTGCCGAGACCACCTCTGTGGCTATTTTCAAGAACGGAGTTCTGATGCACCTTGCGGTGCTTCCTATGGGCTCGCGCAACATCACGCGCGACATCACTGCGCTTAATTATGTGGAGGAGCAGGCCGAGGAGATGAAGAAAGGGGGAGGATCGGCATTCCCCACGCTTGAGTCGAGCCACGCTCCGGGGCAACCTGATTTTGTGGCTATAAATAATTATGTATCGGCGCGTGCTGCCGAGATCATAGTGAACGTGTGCGAGCAGGTGAAGTATGCCGGGCTCACGCCCGATCAGCTCTCCGAGGGGGTCATCATCGTCGGCAAGGGAGCAAGATTGTCGGGATTCAATCAGCGTCTGAGCCAGATATCCGGGATGAAGGTGCGCACAGGTGTGCCTGTGAGCCGACGGCTGCGCATACTTGACGGACGCATACAGGTGGCCGATGCCGTAGATGTGCTCGCCATACTCAATGCCGCCGCAAAAGGAAATGTCAAGGAGTGCCTTTCGCCGGCCGCACCGGCGGCCACGGCCGAGACTGTGTCAGTGCCAGCCGGTGAGTCTAAGCCGGCGGTTGAGTCAGCTCCTGCCGGGACTGCGGCTGCCACTGCAAAGGTAGAGCCGGCATCAAAATCCACCACATCCACCGGAACAGTGACTTCGGTCAATACACACACGCCGGTCATGGACGGCGGCCGGACCGGAGGCAACGGCCGGAGCCGGCTGTCAGCCCTGTATGACAAGATGCGGGAAAGAGTGGCCAATGCCATTTCAAACAGTTTTAACGAAGAAGACGACGAAGAATAAGGAGAAGTAGTAATATAAATTTGGCATAAAAATGGAAGACAATAATATAAATCAGCCGCTTGATGATGCGTCGGCATTCACCGATGCGCGCAGGGCAGCTGCACAGGACCCGATAATAATCAAGGCTGTCGGAGTCGGCGGCGGCGGCAACAATGCCGTGAGCCACATGTTCAAGGAGGGTATAAAGAACGTATCGTTCGTGAACATCAATTCCGACGAGCAGGCCCTGCGCCATTCCGATGTGCCTAACACACTGCGTATAGGTGACGGGCTCGGAGCTGGCAACAAGCCTGAAAAGGCAAAGGCCTTTGCCGAGGATGCCACCGAAGAGATCAACCGTCTGTTTGACGATGACACAAAGATGGTGTTTGTGACGGCCGGCATGGGTGGCGGTACAGGCACAGGTGCCGCACCGGTAGTGGCACGAGTGGCAAAGGAGCGTGGATTGCTGACCATAGGTATTGTGACCATTCCGTTCCTCTTCGAAGGCCAGGTCAAGATCAAGAAGGCGATAGCCGGAGCCGACGAGATGGCAAAGTATGTCGACGCTCTCCTTGTGATCAACAACGAGCGGCTTACCGAGATATACGGGGACCTCGATTTCATGAACGCGTTCGGCAAGGCCGACGACACCCTGTCGGTAGCAGCGCGCTCCATATCGGAGATCATCACCCGTCAGGGCATAATCAATCTTGACTTCAACGATGTCGACACCACGCTGCGCGACGGCGGTGCCGCCATAATCTCCACAGGTTTCGGCGAGGGTGAAGGGCGTGTGACAGCAGCGATTCAGGATGCCCTGAACTCACCGCTGCTGAAGAACCGTGACATACTCGGTTCGAAAAAGCTGCTGTTCAACCTCTATTTCAATCCTCAGGCCGAGGACAAATTCCTCATGAGCGAGACCAAGGAGCTGACCCAGTTCATAGGGCAGATCAACTCCAGCGTGGACGTCATATGGGGTGTGTGCCCTGACGAAAGCATAGGCAATCAGGTCAAGATCACTATCCTTGCAGCCGGATTCGAGATCACCCTGCGCGATGAGGAGAACGAGATCCTCAACGGTGATAACAACAGCCATAGTTCCGGTCCGGTGATCGACATAAACCCTCATGCATCAGCCGGCAGAAACGGGGTGAACACCGCGAAATTCCAGTTCCCCCAGCAGCCTCGCTCACAGCAGTCGCAGACAGCCGGCATGCCGCAGCAGCAACGCCAGCCGCAGAACGTGGCCAATCCTGTCGAATCTGTGCCTGACATGCGCGTGATAGAGGAGTACGGAAAGGACAAGACTCAGATATTCACCGGCGCAAAGGAACGTTCGTCGGCAATAATCCTCGGGCTCAACCAGCTTGACGATGACTCCATATGCGATACACTTGAGCGGTATCCGGCATACAAGCGCGAACGACGCATCATCGACAGCATACGCTCGGGTGCATTCGACTCCGGACAGCAGAACATACCGGCATCGACAGGCTCCGGCAAGGCGTTCAGCTTCTAAGCCTACTCTGCGTGCACCCTGTTCAATAGAGAGAATAGCACTTTTTTTCTGACATTCGCAAAACCATAGCGCATACCGACTTGTATATACAAATAAAATAGTTACCTTTGCGCGAAAATTTAAAAACACCTTATACGATATGTATTGGACACTTGAACTCGCCTCGAAGCTTGAGGACGCTCCCTGGCCCGCAACACGTGAAGAGCTCATTGACTATGCAATGCGCTCAGGAGCCCCTATGGAAGTAATAGAAAATCTTCAGGAAATGGAGGACGAAGGTGAGGCCTACGAATGCATCGAAGACATCTGGCCCGACTACCCATCAAAAGAAGACTTCTTCTTCAACGAAGAGGAATACTAAGCCGAATATTTAACGTAAATATCTAATAGACAATGGTCAAGCAAATTTATTTTGTTTGGCCATTGGTGTTTTATTGCCTCAAAATGGCGTAGTTTGTTTGGCTAAAATCCGTATTTTTTGAGGAATTCCAGGATTTGTTTGTATATAAATCAACCCTAAATCGGACATGAGAAAATACCATGAAAATACAAACATATTGGAATTCTCTTTCCTACTGAGTGCCGATTGGATGTTATTTGCCATATACATACCTAAATTTCAGAAATAATAGATAAATTTGCGTATGGAACACAAACAAGATAACGAGATAATTATATATCAGCTTGATGAAACCCTCTCACTTGACGTAAGGGTTGAGGACGAATCTGTATGGCTGTCGCAAGCTCAGATAGTCGAATTATTTGATTCAAGCAAAGCGAATATCAGTGAACACCTCAAACATATTTTTGATTCAGGCGAACTGGCGAAAGAGTCAACTGTTCGGAAATTCCGAACAGTTCGGCAAGAAGGAAATCGCAGTGTGACCCGAGACATTGATTTTTTTAATCTGGATGTTATAATTTCAGTAGGCTATAGGGTAAACACAGTCCGAGGTATTCAATTTCGCCAGTGGGCTAACAAAGTTCTGAAAGAATATCTTCTTCGCGGTTATGCCGTCAATCAACGATTGATGCAACTTGAGGATAGAATTGACCGCCGTTTTTCAGAATACGACCGACACCTTGTGCAGCTTGATGAAAAAGTGGATTTTTTTGTTCGTAGTTCCATTCAGCCACAAGAGGGCATTTTCTTCGACGGTCAGATTTTTGATGCGTATGCTTTCGTTGCCAAACTAATACGAAAAGCGACTAAGCGGATAGTAGTCATCGACAGTTACATTGACGATTCCGTGCTTGTGCAACTGTCAAAACGGAATTCCGGGGTAACAGTGGACATTTACGACGGCAAGATTTCACAGCAACTTCGTCAGGATGTCGAGCGTCACAATCAACAGTACCCCGGAGTGACTCTGCACGCTTATCGCAAGGCTCACGACCGTTTTCTGATAATTGACGAGGAAGTCTATCATATCGGTCATTCTCTCAAAGACCTTGGAAAGAAGCTGTTTGCGTTCTCTAAGATGGATGTCATGACCGGCTCAGAGCTTGTTTCGCAACTTTGACCTGAAAGACCTGATCTTAGGTGCTTAACTGCTAATAAATATTACAAATTTGCCAAGGGTATATTTTGGCGACGTGAAACCACTCATTTGCTGATGCCTTTGCTTTCTTGAAGCAATCCATGATATGAACAGGAAGACTTTTGCAGACTTTTTCAGGAACAGATTGTCTGACAATCCGGCACGATATTTATGGGTGATACTTTCGGTTTTCTCACTGTTCGGTATCATCGAAATTCCATATTCTACTACTCTGCAGCAGCCCCAATGGCTGTTATATATATATATTGTCGTCATAGCTCTTTTCAAGGGATTTGTATTGACAGCCTTGATTATGGCGGCTTCTCCCAAAAAGTGGCTGTTGTCAGTCGTATGGCTGTTGACCGGATTGTACATGCTTTTCTGTCTTATCAACTTTCTTTCATTTGTTTTATATGGATTCGGAATCACTCATAGACTCATAACGATTCTATCGCAGACCAATTTACGGGAGATAAGGGAATTCACGCAGGATTTGTGTTATCAGATATTTTCAGCTAAATTCATCCTTTGCACGGGCGGATCGGCTGTTTTGATATGGATGGTATGCATGTTTTTAAGAACCATCCGACGGTGTCTTTATCTTGGCATTTTATACACCACATCCGTCGTGGGTTTATTGATCCTGATTTTATGCTTTGCATCATTCAACAGCAGGGCTGCACTGATAATGGGAATAAGAATACCTAAAAACATAGTCAACACGATTAATGAAAACCGTGAATATCAGAAAATCTTAGATTCGAAGCGGCCATTGCCTTATGCGGATAAAGTGGAATCGACACGCCAGCCTCTCACGATTGTAATGATTGTAGGGGAATCAGCACATCGTCGGCATCTCCAGCTATATGGCTATCCGTTGCCCACCACTCCTCAGCTATGGTCAATGCGTGATTCATTATTCGTTTTCAGTGATGCCATCGCCTCATCACAAAGTACTGCCGGAAATCTGGAACGTATCTTATCTCTGAAAACAGATGATGAAACCTGTGGCGACTGGTATAAATTCCCCCTTGTTTACGATATATTCAACGCCGCAGGCTTCAAGACATTCTGGTTGTCTAATCAAGAACGCAAGGGTATCGTGAGCGACGCGTCGGGAGTTATGGCCGATGGCGCGGATGTGGTAAACTACGTAAGCATAGAAAGTTCGGAAGATGCTTATGCATACAGGTATGACGACGTTTTGCTTCCATATGTAAAAGAGGCCTTAGATGATAAGGCCGAAGCAAAATTCATAGGAATCCATCTTTTGGGATCACATTCCGATTATCGCAATCGCTATCCAAAAGATGAAGAAATATTTACTTCAGAAGATATATTAAGACAGCTGCCCAGACCGTGGCTGGATAAAAAGAAAGCAGCTATAGTGGCACAGTATGACAATTCAATACATTTCACCGACAAGCTCCTTGGAGAAATATTAAAGCAATGTTCCGCAATGCCGACGCCGGCCATTTTGCTATATTTTTCTGACCATGGGGAGATGGTGTATGACACCGATGATTTTAAAGGAAGAAACAGTCAATGTGTGGAGGTGCCGTTCATGGTGTATGCCAATTATAGTTTTCGCATAAAGCATGAGGACAAAATCCATAAATTATCCCATGCAATAGCACTTCCTATATCAACTGCAACTATCCCGTTTGCACTTCTGACTTTAGCCGATATAAGGTATCCCTTGTATGATGCCTCCAACGACTTTCTTTCGGGCCGTTATAAGATCAGGGCCCGGATGGTAGATGAAAAAATATGGATATATGAAACTGTCGAAATCAAAAAGCGTGACAGCCGGCAGACGATAAAAAATTTTACTATTGATAATTAGAGCCGTAAATAATTATTATTTTTGCACATAGAAAAAGAAAGAAACCAACGAGATGTCAATTTAAATCCAAATAAATGTCCTTTTGGAATAGATTCATAGAAACGATCAACGGAGTGGAGAACAGGTCGGCTCGCTCACAGGAGGTGTCACACGATGCATCCCGTTATGGTTTTGTTGATATCGAGGTCGGAATAAAGGATAGGAAGATTCATGATATCGGGGCTCTCCGGTGGGATGGCGCAGTGTATCATTCTGCCAACAGGCAGGAGCTGATGAATTTTTTGAAGGATGTGGATTTTGTCTGTGGGCATAACATCATAAATCATGATGCCAGATATCTGTTTGGTGAAAAGACTCACAGGTGTTTGTTGGTCGACACTCTGTTTCTGTCACCCTTGCTTTTCCCCGAACGTCCTTATCATCGTTTGCTGAAAGATGACAAGCTGATAAGCGAACAGATGAATAATCCTGTCAACGACTGTGAGAAAGCCCGTGACTTACTGATGGACGAGGTGGCCCGATGGAAAGGACTTTCGCCCTCAGTGCAGGAAATCTTTTCGACACTGCTTCAGGATCATGACGAGTTTAAGGGCTTTTTCGCTTTTGTCAATGCCAGAATAGGCAGGAAAGAGTCGTTGGCGGAACTGATCCGTTCAGAGTATAGAGGCAGGATATGTGAACATGCCGATATTGAGAGTGCAATAAATCTGTACCCGTGTGAGCTGGCATACGCGCTTGCATTGATAGACACCACGGACCATCGTTCCATCACACCGGGATGGGTGCTGCATAATTATCCGAATGTGGAGAATATGGTAAGGCTTCTCCGTCATACCAAATGTACGGAAGGTTGCGCTTATTGCAACAGAGAGCTTGACGTGCATGTTAATCTGAAGCGGTTCTTCGGCTTTGATAAGTTCCGGACTTACGAAGGGGAACCGCTGCAGGAGAATGCCGCCCGTGCGGCTGTGGAGCATAAATCCTTGTTGGCCATTTTCCCTACAGGCGGAGGTAAATCTTTGACATTCCAGTTGCCTGCGCTGATGGAAGGACGTTCCGTTCATGGCCTTACTGTAGTCATCTCGCCCTTGCAGTCATTGATGAAAGATCAGGTGGACAACCTGGCTGAAAGAGGTATTACGGATGCTGTAACTATCAACGGTTTGCTTGATCCGATCAGTCGTTCAGAAGCTATTCAGCGAGTGATGGACGGTGATGCATCGCTGCTGTATATCGCTCCGGAGATGCTGCGGTCAAAGACGATAGAGAAGATATTGCTGGCACGCCATATAGTACGTATTGTAATAGACGAAGCGCATTGTTTCTCCTCTTGGGGACAGGACTTCCGGGTAGACTATCTCTACATCGGCAAGTTTATCAGTCAATACCAGAAGAATAAAAAGTGCAGTGAGGCAATACCCGTCTCCTGCTTCACCGCCACAGCAAAGCAGAAGGTGGTGCAGGACATATGCGACTACTTCAAGCAGACACTCAACCTTGATCTTCAGATTTTTGCCTCTTCGGCGGCCCGTACCAACCTGCGCTATTCGGTGATCCACTCTGATACGGATGATGATAAGTACTTGAAATTACGTTCGTTGATAGCCGAATCGTCATGCCCTGTCATTGTGTACGTTTCTCGTACCAAACGTACAAGGCAGTTGGCGGAGAAGCTCACGCGAGATGGTTTCAAGGCTTTGCCTTACAATGGCAAGATGAATGCGGAAGACAAGATTTCCAATCAGGAAGCGTTCATGAATGACCGTGTCCGCATCATTGTGGCGACTTCAGCCTTTGGAATGGGAGTTGACAAAAAAGATGTGGGGCTGGTGATACACTATGACATTTCGGATTCATTAGAGAATTATGTTCAGGAGGCCGGTCGTGCCGGTCGTGACCCGCATCTCGAAGCCCGCTGTTTTGTACTGTACAGTGATGCCGATCTTGACAAACATTTTATCCTCCTGAATCAGACCAAGCTCAGCATCAGCGAGATACAGCAGGTATGGAAAGCCGTGAAGGATTTGACCAGGCAACGCATGCGAGCATGCTGCTCTGCCTTGGAGATCGCAAGGATGGCCGGTTGGGACGACTCTGTGTCGGACATAGAGACACGTGTGCGTACGGCTTTGGCGGCATTGGAGCAGGCCGGTTATCTGGAGCGTGGAAACAATGTGCCGCATGTCTATGCCACCGGTATAACGGTGAAGAACATGGATGAAGCACGCAGACGTATCACGGAATCCCTGCTTTTTGAGAATGAGGAGGTGGAGAAAGCTGTGCGCATCATAAAGTCGCTGATATCGCAGAAGTATATTGCCAAGGCTCAGGATGCGGAGGCGGAATCGCGCGTAGATTATCTTGCTGACATTCTCGGTATGAGCAAACGCGAGGTGGTATCCAGTGTGGAGCGTATGCGCCAGGAAGGTATTTTAGCCGACTCGAAGGATATTTCAGCCTTTCTGAACGATGCGGGAGAATCGGAAAATAAGTCGAATCGGCTGCTGGAGAGGTTCACGAAACTGGAACGTTATATTCTCGGACATATATCTGCTGATGCACTCCGCATTTCATATAAGCAGCTTAACGACAATGCTCAGAAAGAAGGTGTCGAGACCGCGACAGAAAAGGATATCCGCACATTGCTGTATTTCCTGACGGTCAAAGGCTATACACGCAAGAAAGAAGACGCTGCAAACAATCTTGAGTTGACATGTCAGGTAGATATGGAATCGACTCTGAAACGCTTCGATAAGCGTATGGAGATATGCCGGTTTACAATTGAATGGTTGTACAGGCTTATTTCGCCGGACAAAGAAGGAAATGCGGGAAAAAATGGTGTGCAGTTTTCCGTAGTGGAGTTGCTGAATGATCTGAAAGCCAATGGAAAGACCCTTTTGAGCACTATGCGGGATGTGCAGTTGGAGGATGTCGAGGAGGCATTGCTTTATCTGTCAAAGATTGGCGCCCTGAAACTTGAGGGAGGTTTCCTTGTGCTGTATAATGCCATGGACATCCGCCGTGTCAAGGATAGCAGATTGCGTTATAAACAGGAAGACTACCGTATGCTCAGCGAATTCTACAGACAGAAGATTCAGCAGGTGCATATCGTTGGCGAATATGCCAATCTCATGGTGCGGGACTATAATGCTGCCTTGCAGTATGTGCAGGATTATTTCCGGATGGATTACAAGCGGTTTGTTTCAAAATATTTCAAGGGGGAACGTGTACGGGAGATAGAGCGGAATGTCACTCCCGAGAAGTACAGGCATATTTTTGGTGAGCTCTCCGGGAAACAGATGGAGATTATTTCCGACAAGGAATCGCATTGCATCGTGGTGGCTGCAGGCCCGGGCAGTGGAAAGACGCGCGTCCTGGTGCATAAGCAGGCTTCATTGCTGTTGCTTGAAGATGTCAAGCATGAACAGCTATTGATGCTCACATTTTCGCGTGCGGCGGCCATAGAGTTCAAGCAGCGGTTGTTGGGGCTCATCGGGAATGCCGCCCACTTTGTCGAAATAAAGACGTTTCATTCCTATTGTTTTGACCTGTTGGGCAGAATCGGGAATCTCGATGACGTCAAGGATGTTGTGGCCCGTGCGGCACGGATGATTGAAAACGGAGAAGTGGAGCCAAACCGTATCGCCAAGACGGTTTTGGTCATTGACGAAGCTCAGGACATGAGTGATGAAGAGTATGCCTTGGTGCATGCTTTGATGAAAGCCAACGAGGAGATGCGGGTCATTGCCGTGGGCGATGACGACCAGAACATATATGAGTTTCGCGGTTCGGACTCTCGTTACATGACTCAGCTGCTGAAAGAATCAGAAGGCAGATTTATAGAAATGACAGAGAACTACCGCAGTTCCCGGAATGTGGTTGATTTTGCAAACGCTTTTGTGAGCGGGATAGGAGGAAGGATGAAGAGTGATCCCATCATTTCCATGAGCCGTAATGAGGGCCTTGTTTGTATCCGTCATCATGTATCGCATACTATGTATCAGCCTCTTGTCAATGATCTGTTGGCTCATCGGGGGGAAGGTACCATTTGCGTATTGACTCAGACCAATGAGGAGGCTGTCATACTTGTGGCTTTGTTGCGCAAGCATGGGTTGAACAGCAAGCTGGTGCAGAGTATGGACGGTTTCCGGTTCTGGAATATGGCTGAAGTGCGCATGTTCCTCAAACATATAAACAGTGGCACACATACGCCGGTTATTCCGGATGAAGTGTGGGAAAAGGCGAAACAAAAGACTTTCGCCATGTATGCCGACTCGTCAAGCCTTCATTATCTCCAGCGGTGTATTTCGCTGTTTGAACAGACAAATAAAGCAAAATATCATACGGACTTCAAGGAATTTGTCTTCGAATCGTCGGTCGAGGATTTCTGTGATCTTTCGGGCGCGGACGTAGTGGTCTCTACGATCCATAAGGCCAAAGGACGTGAGTTTGACGATGTCTATATGCTCATAACCAAACCCAAGCGCATTCAGGATGATGTGCTGCGCCGGTATTATGTGGGTGCTACACGCGCAAAGGAGCGTCTGTTCATCCATACCGACTGTTCTCTTTTCGACCGTATGCCGGCTGATGAGCATCAGGTCTGTCAGGAGCAGTATGGTATGCCTGACGAGATTGTTCTGCAGTTGTCCCATAAGGATGTCAATCTCGGATTCTTCAAATCACGGAAGAATGAGATACTTGCACTCAGGGCAGGTCAGACGCTTCGTTTTGACAATAACTATCTTTATGACTGTCGTACTGATGTACCTGTCGCTCAATTGTCGCAGAAGATGCAGGGTGAACTGCGTCTATGGACTGATAAAGGATATTCTGTAATTTCTGCTTCAATACGTTTTATTGTGGCATGGCGTCCGAAAGAGGCTCCGGCGGACGAAAAGGAGCATGCCGTATTGCTCCTTGATCTGATGCTTAAAAAACAGGCATAAGTAAATGCCGCATGGTAAAATGCTGTCTGTATGGCCGCCGGTTTTCGGGTTTGGACGGGCAAGTTCCGGCGTTTTTGGGGATGTGTTAAATCGGTAAGTATGCCAAACATGTGGAGAGGCATATCTGTTTTTTTATAAAGGTGAAGTCATTCAGACTCCTTTCGCCAATAGTAATAATTCGGGCTTTACTTTGTCGGGATGCCTGTGTTTCACTGATAAAAACTATATGGCACATGATATTTTATTTATTACTGTCCGCTAAACCATAAAAAGGCGAGTCCAACTTCCTGAACGGCAGAAGTTGGGCTTGCTTTTTGT
>ERZ808037.596-NODE-596-length-31490-cov-4.079553_pt1 | contig 31490 bp, 20 predicted proteins | sample MGYA00380190_ERZ808037 | MGnify/ENA primary metagenome ERZ808037 (study PRJEB31490, sample SAMN06133399) | mouse gut metagenome | isolation source: J9 | host: mice | place: China: Chengdu | collected 2015-05 ...
GGCTGTGACTCCCTTGCGATTGCAATCGGTACTTCCCACGGCGCATACAAGTTCACGGCAGCACAGTGTACGAGAAATGCAGACGGCATTCTTGTTCCCCCGCCGCTTCGTTTCGACGTGCTCGAGGAGTGCATCAAGAGACTGCCCGGTTTCCCGATCGTTCTTCACGGTTCTTCTTCCGTTCCGCAGGAGTTCGTAAAGATGGTGAACCAGTACGGCGGAAATATGCCTGACGCAGTAGGCATTCCGGAGGAGCAGCTTCGTAAGGCAGCAGAGCTTGCTGTATGTAAGATTAACATCGACTCCGATATCCGTCTGGCAATGACAGGTAACATCCGTAAGTACTTTGCGGAGCATCCCGATCACTTTGATCCCAGACAGTATCTGAAGCCCGCAAGACAGGCTGTGAAGGATATGGTAGCACACAAGATTAAAAACGTGCTCGGTTCTGACGGCAAGGCGTAAAAAATTTGCAAAAAAAGACCCCCGGTATTTTGCCGGGGGTTTTATCATTCTACTTATACATCTCCTTCAACTCCGCCGCATGTGTCTCTTCAATATCCGGGAACGCGGACAGCATCGGTTTCACATCCTCTTTTTTCAGTACCCTTTCCACATAGTTTCTCGTAATCTTCATAACAACAGGCGACAGGCTTAAGACACCTATCAGGTTCGGAATTGCCATCAGACCGTTAAAGGTATCGGAGAGGTCCCAGGCAAGCCCCAGATTCATTGTCGCGCCCACATAAATCATCAGGACGAACACAATCTTGTAGGCGATCATGGACTTTGTACCGAAGAGATATTCCCATGCCTTCGAACCGTAATGGCTCCAGCCCAGCACCGTGGAGAAGGCGAACAGCAGGATTGCGAGCGCGATAAACATCGGACCCGCGCTGCCGAATTTGGTAGCGAAAGCCTCGCCCACCAGGGCGGAACCTTCGGAAGCGCTTAACACCGCACCGGTCTCCAAATCGACCAGACCAGAGGAAAGTACCACGAAAGCAGTCAGCGTGCAGACGATCATCGTGTCCGCAAACACCTCAAAGATACCCCACATACCCTGACGCACGGGCTCTTTCACGTTGGAGCTCGAATGTACCATAACGGAGGAACCAAGTCCTGCCTCGTTGGAGAACACGCCGCGCTTCATGCCCCATGTCAGCGCCATTTTCACGCCGCTGCCGACGATACCGCCGCCTACTGCGCGCAGAGCGAAAGCGCCCTTAAAGATAGCGGAAAAGATTGCCCCGCACTGATCGATATTCATAAAGAAGACAGCCAGCGCGCCCACGACATAGAGGATAGCCATGAAAGGCACCAGCTTTTCCGTAACGGAAGCGATACGCTTTAAACCGCCTACAATGACGAGCGCCGCAACAATCAGAAGTGCGATACCCGTTACATAGGTAGGGATGCCAAAAGCGGACTTCATGTTGCCGGAGATAGAATTAATCTGGCTCATATTGCCGATACCGAAGGATGCCATAACGCAGAAAATCGAAAACAGGACGGCGAGCACTGCGCCAATCTGCTTAAAGCCCTTGTAAGAGCCAAGCCCGTCCTTTAAGTAGTACATCGCACCGCCGGACCACTCGTTCCGTGCATTTTTGCGGCGGTAGTAGATGCCTAGCACATTCTCGGAATAGTTTGTCATCATGCCGAAGAAAGCCACGATCCACATCCAGAAGATTGCGCCGGGACCTCCCGCAATCAGCGCGCTTGCCACGCCGACAATGTTACCTGTGCCGATTGTAGCGGCGAGCGCCGTACACAGCGATTGGAACTGAGAGATGGACTGGTCTTCTTTGTCCGTGTGTTTCGTAATATGTTCGTCCTTGAAAATACCGCCGATGGTATTTTTGAACCAGTGCCCGATGTGGGACAGCTGGAAAAACTTGGTGAGGACAGTCATCAGAATGCCCGTACCTACGAGCAGCACCAGCATGGGAATACCCCAGACGAAACCGTTGATGGCGCTGTTCACATTTGTAATTAATTCAACCATGATACATTTCCTCCTCGTTTTTGTCTCACACTTTCGTTTCTTCATGTCGGATAAGAAACTGCTGACCGGCAATTTCCTGTCAGTAAGCAAAAAAGCGTAGACATACGATATAAATGTCTACGTCGACAGTTATGGGAAATGGGATTTCCGCTCTAAAACTGTAAGGTGCTTACGGTATTCAAGTATACCATAAGACAAAAAGTATGACAAGAGAAAATTGTATACATGGATAATAGCGTGAGAAGAACTTCTAATCACTCGCAGCAAGGGCTGCTTCGTGAAGAAGTTCTAAATCTCACGCAGGAGAATGCCCAAAGTACAGGCATTCTCCGCAGTGGTGTTTAACGTAAATTGTATCGAAGGAAAACTACCCCAGAAAAGGGAGGATGCCAAGTAAGGTTGCCCCTACTTGGCATTTATTATGAAAAAGTTTTAAATTAATCAGCTAACTTTGCTATCAGCTTGCTGTGTTGTATCTTATGGTCTTAGTATACGGGGCAGAAATGTCTGAATCATGATGATTAAATGAAATTTTTTAAAATTAATTATGAACATATTATGAACGAAACACATGTCATTTGGAAAGACGGATTACATTCCAGCTCGCTTTTCCAAGGACTGCCTGCAGTGTTCCGCTGTCCACTTTGGCGGTTCCGCCTGCCTTCGGAGCAACGTTATCCGGATTTGCTTCCGTGTTGACTGCTTTCAGGTCGTCATTGTGCATAACAATATGTTCCTTTACCTGATAACCGTCGTACTGGCGCAAATCCGCGGTGACTTCCATATCCTCGTCCAAGTCTTTGTTTACCGCAAAAATAACCAGCTCTTCTTTCTTCGGATTCTCCACGACCACGCAGTCCAGATAGGGCGCTTCGCCATACTGCTTCGCTTCGTAGACGGGAGATTTTACGATCGTGTTTAAAACAGTTCCCTGTCCAAGCGTAGCTGCGTGCATATAAGGATAGAAGATTGTCTGCCTCCACGCGCCCGTATCGGAGGTCATAATCGGTGCAATCACGTTTACAAGCTGTGCAAGGCAGCCGATTTTCACGCGGTCCGCATGGCGAAGAATCGTAATCAGCATACTGCCGACTAACAGCGCGTCCTCAAAGTTATAAATATCCTCAAGCTGATGGGGCTTCTGTACCCATTTTTCAAGCTGTTTGTCCGCTTCCTCGGAATGGAACCATACATTCCACTCATCCAGAGAAATATTGATGTTCTTTTTGCCGTGGTGCTTGCCCTTGATGTAATCACAGATGGAAACTACCGTCGAAATAAACTGGTCTAAATCCACGCTGCTCGCAAGGAAGTTTGCGGAATCATTATCCCTGTTCCCGTAATATTGGTGCATGGAAACGTAATCAATGGTGTCGTAGCATTCGTCAAGCACGGTCGCCTCCCACTCGCCGAAGGTGGGCATTTGGGAATTAGAGCTGCCGCACGCAACAAGTTCGATGGAAGGGTCTAAGATTTTCATTGCTTTGCCGGTCTCGTTGGCAATCCGGGCGTATTCCATAGCCGTCTTGTGCCCGGTCTGCCAAGGACCGTCCATTTCGTTCCCGAGACACCACGTCTTAATGTCGTGAGGCTGTTCATAGCCGTGGGACTTGCGCAGGTCGCTCATTTTGGTGCCGCCCTTAAAGTTGCAGTATTCCAGCAGCTCTTTCGCCTCGTACAGACCTCTCGTCCCCAGATTCACAGCCATCATAATGTCGCTTCCCGCCTTCTTTGACCAGTCCGCGAACTCGTTGAGACCGAATTGGTTAGACTCCACAACCTGCCATGCAAGGTCAACCTGCGCGGGTCTGTTCTCCTTCGGACCCACGCTGTCCTCCCAGCAAAAGCCCGACACAAAGTTTCCTCCCGGATAACGCACGATCGGCACCTTGCACTCCTTCACCAGCTCCAGCGTATCTTTACGGAATCCCTGCTCGTCCGCAAAAGGGCTCTCCGGCTGATAAATCCCCTCATAAACCGCCCGCCCCAAATGCTCGATAAAAGACCCGTAAACTCGTCTGTCAATCTCGCTTACAATAAAATCCTTGTCAATAATAACCTGCGCTTTTTTCATTTCCCGACCCTTTTCCTTTCTTTGTTGAAGAATGTATTTTGTAGATTAGTTGCGTAATCTCATAACATAAATTCTACTTAAAACTATGAAAATAACCATATCTTTTCTTACGCCATATTTGACTTTTCTTCCGGTAATGAAATAAAATGGAACGGAACAGTACAGCTAAGTTTGAACGTTTATAATAAAGGCAGGAAAGGAGCTTCCACATGTTTCACACAGGTTATTGCGACTACAACCGCTTCAACCCGGACTGCGATATCATCAACCGCCCCGAAGGCAGCGGAGATTATCTCTTTCTATATTTAATGACGCCCATGAAAATGCAGCTTGGCGGCAGGACGCTGATGACAAAGGAAGGCGCGTTTCTGCTGTATACGCCCGGGGAGCCGCAGATTTATCAGGCGGTCAGAAAGTTTAAAAACAGCTTTGTGCATTTTACCGCGGATGACAACGACTTTCTGGCGGCGTATGATCTTCCTGTCAACACAATTGTCTATCCGCCCTATCCCGATGCCATGAATGCCCTCTTTAAATCCATTTATGTGGAGAGCGTGACAAAGCAGGATTATTATAAGGAACAAATCGACAAACTGATGCATCAGCTGTTTATTCTTTTTTCCAGACAACTGCAGTCGTTTCCGGAGGGCAGGGGGGTTCAGGCGGATCTGTTCGAAGCGTTTAAGAAGGCGAGGATAGAAATGCTGACGCATATTGACAGAAAGTGGGATGCGGATAGTATGGCGGCATTAACGAATTTGGGGACGAGCCAGTTTTACAGTTATTATAAACTGTTTTTCAACCGCTCGCCCAAGTCCGAGCTGCTGGATGCCCGTATGGAGCGTTCTAAGTATCTGCTGCGGGTGGAAAAACTGCCGGTGGCACAGGCGGCGGCGCAGGCAGGCTTTGACAGCCTTCCGCATTTTACACGCTACTTTAAAAAAGTGTGCGGAATGACGCCGTCGGAATATGGGCGGCAGCCATCGGCAGATACTTATGCTTCCACATGAAAATGTGAGATTTATGTTTGAAAACGGTAAAATCATAAAAAAAATGACCGCGAAAGTAAACGTCAGGTAACATTTGCTGCCTGACGCTTTTTATATGGAAAAAATGTAGTAAAATGATGTGATACAGGACAGAAACCGGCTTCCGTGATTTCTTACTAATTGAGCAGGAGGATAATACTTATGAAAAGTCTGAAGGGAAAATTTACTGTGGTGACATGTTTAATATGCATGATTTGTCTGTTGCTGACAAGCGGTATCAGTTATCGGATTGCGTCCGGATATCTCTATGATAAGGAGAGCGGCAATGCGGCGCTTTTGGCGCAGCAGAATGCGGAGAAGATTGCGGAATGGATTCACGGGTATGTGGTGTATCTCGACACGACGGCGGCATCCATGGAGGCTTTGGGCATCACGGATTTTGACGGGCAGTGCGTGTTTCTGAGAGATATGCTGCAAAAGAGCAACGCGGTGGATGATACACTCTATGATATTTATTTCACAAACGAGCAAAATCAGATGGCTGCCGGGAGCGGCTATATGCCGGACGGCAGCGTGGATTTTACACAACGTTCCTGGTATATCGGGGCGAAGGATACGGGCGACGTATATTTTGAGTCGGCATACAAGGATGCGGATACCGGCAGATATGTCATTACGATTTCTCGAGGGGTCACGTTAGACGGAAAATTTGCCGGTGTATTGGCGGAGGATATTTTTATTGACGAAGTGGTGGGGATTGTAGACCGATGTGAGATAACGGGCGACAGTTACGCTATGTTGATTGACCAAAATCTTGGTTTGATGGTACACCCCAACGAGAAGTACGGATTTGTGGATGATGCGCCGGTTATGCTTTCCGATTTGGAAGGAAATCCATACGGTGAGCTGGCAGGACGGCTTGCAGGCGGAGAAAATGCAGCGGGAATTGCGCTCACGGACTATGACGGTGTGACAAGACAGATCTTTGTCGGCAGCGTGCCGGAATGCGGATGGACGGTGGCTATTTCCCTGGAAGAGAGCGTGTTGTATCAGGGTATAGCCTCTATGCTTGCGGGATTCGGTGTAGCAGCAGCAGCGTCCCTGCTTATTGGGGTTGCGGTTATCACGCTGATTACAGGCAGAGTGACAAGACCTCTTTCCCTTTTAGAAAAATGGGTGACTTCCAAGGATTTTACGGACAATATCGAGGTAGACTCCAAAGATGAGATTGGCAGACTGGCGAAGGTCTTTAATGAAATGATGCAGAGTCTCAGGGAAGTGCTTACCACGTCCGGCGAAGCGGCGCTGCGCATCGGTGATTCTTCCGAAAAGCTCAAGGCGGTGACGGAAAGTATTGTGGACGGAGCCGGGCAGGTCAATCAAAGCATGGAAAGCATGAACGGTGTACTGGAGAAGCAGTACCATAACGTAAACAGCGGCAGGGAAGAGCTTTCCCGGCTTGATGAAAGAATCGTAAATTACAGGGGAAAGTTTACGGAGATGAATGAAGCGGTTGCTGTTGCCAACGAAAAATTGTCTGAAAATATTGTTCTTGTGGGCACACTGGAGGAGACCACCTCAGAAAGTATGGAGAGTATTCGGAGACTGCGGGAAAATGTAGATTTATTGGAAAAACGTTCCGACGAGATTACCAATATCATTTCCGCCATCAGCAGTATTTCGGGGCAGACAAACCTGCTGGCGTTAAATGCGTCTATCGAAGCGGCGCGTGCCGGTAATGCGGGAAAGGGCTTTGCGGTCGTGGCGGAGGAGATACGGGAGCTTTCGGAGCAGACACAGGAGCAGACAAACGGTATTTCTGCGTTGGTGCATGAGATACAGCAGCAAATTATGGATACCGTAAAAGAGATACAAAAGTACGGGGAGATTTTTGACAGAAATAGTGATGTCTCAGCCAGAGTGCAGGGAGCCTTTGAAGAGATGGGAGGAAATATCCGGGTGCTCGGTGATATCAATGTCCGCCTGTCGGATGAATTACAGGAGTTTATAAACGCCACGGGCGCCCTTAAGGATTCCTATGAAGTTACTTTGCAGAACACAGATTTGTGCGTACAAAATTCAAAGGAGGCGCTAGAGGTTTCGGACAGACAGAGAGAGGTAAGCCATGCGCTGGAGGAATGGTCGGAAAATCTTCGGGAACAGGCAGCGGAGCTGCAGGAAAAAATAGAAAAATTCGGCAGGGTACGAGGGTAATATTATAAAATTTTTATAAAATATGACCGCGAAAGTAAACGTCAGGTAACATTTGTCCCACCCCCCTTTTAAACAAAAAAATATATTGTAGAATAGGGGTGAAAAAGCTTGAAATGGGGGCGGATTTGACATGACGATAGAAACTCTGCGAAGAGCGAAGAAAGATACGATTCGGACGCTGATGCGGTTTGGCACGGCGCATCCTGCCATAAAATATCCTATATTCATAATGACAGTGATTTTTATTTTTGTATATAATCTGTTCTTGCATACGCTGATACAGGTTCATATACACGAGAAGCTTGCCAAAGTTTTGGCGGCGGTGCTTTCTTTCGCCGTATTTTTTACCGGTATGGATTTGACGGTGCTGGCGGTCAGGACAGCAGGGGAGCAGGAAGAAGCTTACATGGTTACGGGATTTGCTGACCTTGACGAGGCGGCGAATCAGTATGTTTCTGTGGGTACGTCTATCGAAGAACTGAATCTGCCGGATACGCTGGAAGCCTATATCCTTGTAGAAGATAGCAAAAATAAAGGGGGGGGGGTAGAAACAGACGAATCTCCTGAGGATGGCGATGACAGCGGAGATAAAAAGCCGGAAGAAGGGGAAGAGCCGGACGGTCCAGAGGAAGGCGGAGACGGCGAAAATCCCGGCGGCGAAGAGGGCGGAGAGGAGCCGGGTGACGCAAGCGAAGGCGGAAACGGCGAAGGTGAAAATCCGGGTGGAGAGGAGCCGGGCGACACAGGCGAAGGTGAAAATCCGGACGGAGAAGAACCGGGTGATGCGGGCGAAGACGGGAACGGAGAAGGCGAGAATCCGGGCGGAGAAGAGCCGGACGGCACAGGCGAAGACGAGAACGGAGGTGCCGAAAACTCCGACAGCGAAGACGACGGAGCGGAAAGCGTGCAGAGTGATAATGCTGTTGAAGAGGGAGAAAGCATAGACAGCAATGCAGATACTGCAGATGACACAGCGGCGATATGGCAGGTTCACACCGCTGCTTTTGTGTTACCCAAATACTTTTCAGAAAATACACAGGATGGGCTGACGGTGGAAGTTCTGGAAAACAACGGGAATGCGGAGGAAGCGGCGCCAAAGGATGAAAATATATATGAGGAGATTATCCTAGAAGATGTGACATGGGAGTCCTCACCCGCGTATGACGGCGAAACGGAGGGCGTTTATGTCTTTACGCCGATTCTGCCGGAAGGATATACCCTTGCGGCGGGTGTACGTCTGCCTGAAATCAGCGTGACGGTGGAAGAAAATATTTCCCCTGCGTGGCGGCTGCTGAACCGGCTTTTGGATGATTATTTTGCGGGAGAAGAAGAGGGACTGTATCAGACGGCGCTTCATATGGAGAAGGATACCCGTCTGACGATGATCGAAGCTTATGAGGAAGTGACTGCCGCAATGACGGAGGAAGATGCGGAAGACGAGAGATTGAACGCCACTTTGACGGATATTCGGGAGGGCTTTCATGAAGCGGGACAGCGGGAAAAGTACGATCCTGTTATGTATGAGATCATCGGCGCGGAAACAACAGACAGCACGCCCGTGAAAATGCGGAGCAAGGCAAGGGCTGCCGGTTCCGATCTGGCGGCAGGACCGATTTCGCTGCGGAAATTGGACGGCGAGGGAAGCGGTTTTTATTATACTGCTTTTCAGGAGACGAAGCAGTTTGTTTCGGGTACGACCTACGCGTTTCTGGACGATGTGTATGACTATGAGGATGCCGTGGCGAGTCTGGGCTCCGGTGCGGTGCTCGAGGTAACGTCGGAGAAGAACAATTCTGTAATACATGCAGGGAAGGATGAGCACTATGCAGATATGCAGTTTACGCACGTCGCCTATGTCAATGTAATCACGCCGGGCGAAGATTTTGACGGATGTAAGATTGGAGGTGTCTTTAAGGTCGGCGCGAATCCGGAGACACCGCAGGAATACCGATATTTTTGCGGATACGGTGGAGCGCAGAATTGCGGACCGCTCTATGCCTATACCTATGCAAAGAAAGAGCTTAACTATACGCATGTGGACGCGTCCTTAAACGATATTGCCAAACAGGGCTCGGGTTCTTCATGGGATTATACCGTTACCCTGACGATAAAAGGAGAGGTGACTACGGTGTCGCCCTCAAGTTATAGCGTATCTGCGGATCAGTCTACCGGCGTGGTGACCATTACGGTAAAAGACAGCGAGGGAAATCAAATTACAACTAGATTTCAGGGACCTCTTGCAGTCCGTTATCTGGGGAACGGCTCCAGAGTGACGGGCATTCCTGCGCTGCAGGGTCTCTGGACGAATGATAACGTGACGCTTAGTTCCCAACGGCCTGTGAGAAGAGGGTACCAATTTGAGGGATGGAAGTTTAACAGCGCCGATTCGTCAACCATTTATCAGCCGGGCGAAAGCCTGACAGCAATCAGCCGGAGCGTTACTTTGTATGCTGCGTGGAGGGATATTCAGAAGCCGGTGGTTTCCGTTAAGCCTTTTCAGGTAATGATAAAGACACCCGATGCGGATATTCGGGAGGAGCTTCTAAGCCGGCTTACCATCACCGATAACGAGCCGGCGGAAGAATGCACGGTTGTGATAGAAGGAAGCGATTATGCGGCAAAAGCGGGCATTGTCAATATCACTGTGAAGGTGACGGACAAGGCGGGAAATGTAGGAACCGGCATAGTCGCCGTTACGGTGACGGCGAAGCCCTTAGAGTTTGCGGTCCCTGCCTTTGCTACGGATACGAAAGCGTTGATTGTGGTTTTAAAAGAACCGGGTGCCGAAGCCATTACCGAGACGGGTTTTGTCTGGGGCATCATGACTAACCCCAGCCTGACGCTTCATAACGGCAAGGCAAAAACCACGCAGCCTGTCACAGACTCCGACGGCAGGATTGGCGTGACGGCGCAGAATCTGCAAAAGGGCATCACTTATTATGCCAGAGCTTATGCGGTAACAGGCACGGGAACGGATTGTATTGCCTATTACAGTGACCAGATTACGATCGGGCTTGGTCTGCCGGAATACGGAACCTTTACGATAAAGAACAACAATAACAATACTTTTACGGTGATGAGAGCAGGCGGCAGCGAGGGCGAGCAGCAGGTTTATTTCCGCACGGTCAACGGTTCGGCGGTGGGCGGCACGCACTTTACCCATCAGGCGGATATCCTGACCTTTGCGGCGGGGGAGACTTCCAAAATGATTACCGTTGCGGAAACGGGGGCGAATACGGCATACAGCGGCAGGTCCACGACAGCCTATACCAATGCCGACCGCACTTATTCCGTGCAGATTTACCGCGTGACGGGCGGCGGAACGCTGGGAAGTACGGTCAGCGCGAGCAGGAGGATGACGACGGGCAGCAGGTATACAGTATCCCGGACGATTTATGATGAGCAGGTGATTAATGGTCCACAGGGAGACACCACCAGAGGAGATTACGACGAGGATAGGCTGGGCTGGACGAACGGCGCCGCTTATCCATCAGCGAAAGAAACCGTTTCCATTAAGGATGGACTGTGTCAGGGTGAACGGGAGTATTGGTTAAACACGGCGCAAAAACTGCATTATCGGCTTTCCTGTGATGTCAAAGAAATTGATGATGGATATCAGTCGGTTCAGATAACGCCGGGAGGGGAACTGGACACGCAAATATATCCGTATCAGGGAAACATCAACGGGGTTCGCAGCACCGCCTATTATGTGGCGATGTCTGAGCACGGGGGAGGTAACAAATACACTTCGTATGAGCCCTATGTGTTTCCCTATACGGGACCTGAGTCGATTTATAAGACGAAACCTCGACATACGAGGACAGACGCTGGGCGTATTGAGAATAACTTTGTGCGTTTTGATATTACACAGGAGCAGATGAGCGTCGGTTACGGGGCGAGCGGCAATGGTCCTGATAAATGGAGTACACGCTATGTGAAACATCATTTTTGGATTGTAGACGAGCAGGAGCCGCAGTTTGTTGCTGTAGCCCCCATGGCGGGCGGCGTTTACAAGGCGGGAGATACCTTTGTCGTATCTCTGGTTTTTGACGAGATCGTAGACAGCGTAAACAGTACCAACATTGGCAGAGTTTCCGTCAATACCAACTGGGGTGTGGCGACATATACAGGCGGCGCGGACACCAATGTGCTGTATTTTACCGGTACGGTTAAGGGAGATGCGTCCGGCAGTCTGCAGGTAACAAGCATTGCCAATGCCGATAATATCAAGGACATGTGCAATGCAGATACGAAAACACAGACAGTCGACGGAACGGGAAGCACGGGCGCGCAGGTAGATACGTCGGTTCCCGCGTTTAACGTGACATCCGCAGGAATTGCAAACGGCGTAGGGACGGCAAAGATTACCGTCACCCCGGACCAGAATAAGACGACTTCTATGCGGTACGCATGGTCGGATGCTGCCGCTATGCCCGTAAGCGGCTGGGTAGACATGTCGGCGGAGGAACTGCAGACGGCGAAGTCCGCAGGCGGGCTTTCCTGTTCAATTCGCAAGGAGGCGGGCAGCGGCAGCAGCGACGGTAAGTGGTATCTTCATGTGATAGGCACCTATGGCACTACGGGAGAGACCACATATCAATCTGCGTTGCTGGATTTTGGCACAAAGAGTAACCCGGCCGTCGGCAGCGCTGCGCCAGAGTTGACCGTATCAGTTGATAACAGCCAATGGGCGACACAGAGAGCAATTTCCCTGCAGTCGAAGGGCGCGGTTACCTTAAAATACCGCAATGCGGGGCTGCAGGGTTCCTCATGGCAGAGCATAAGCGCCAGTGCGACAGGCGTTACCGTGACGGAGAACGGTTACTATACCTTCCTGCTGACGGCGGGGGATATAACCATTACCAAGAGCGTGACGGTGGAGAAAATTGACCGCGTAGATCCTACGGCGTCTATTGGATTGCCGACGGAGGCGGGCACAATAGAATCACCAAAGCAGGGGATATATACGAAGCTGACCCTGCCCATTACCTATGGGGATGAGCACTCCGGCGTAAAGACGGTGCAGTACGCGTGGACGGACAGAGATAGTACGCCCTCTTCGTGGAGTACGCTTAGCGGCGGCAGTACAAGCCTTGCCTATGTCTCGACAGAAACCGTACCGACAACGAAATATCTGCATATTCAGGTTACAGATAAGGTGGGTCATACTTATAGCGCGACATCCGCCGCTTATCAGATGATTTCTCGGGGGACGGTGGATGCTCATACGCCGGGCATCACACTGTCAGGCGCGCCCACAAGGTGGACGAACGATACGGCGACTCTGCAGTGGAGTCTGATAAACTATGCGGGGAAAAATTACGAGGTGATTCTACCGGACGGCAAAAACGCAAAAAGCGGTGCGGACAGCGGACAGATTTGGGCCAGAAGAAACGGCAGTTATACCGTAAAAGTGCGGGATTTGGATTACGGCGGGGAAAACACAGCCACGGTAGAGGTTACCTATATCGACACGACTGCGCCTGCAGTTAAACCTTCCTCGGTTCCCGAAGACTGGAAGAACACCACGCAGACCGTTACTTTTTCTGCGAGCGACAGCCTAAGCGGTGTTGGAAAAAGGTATGGCAAGGTAGTAAATACGGATGAGGAAACACCTGCGGATGGGCTGACGGAGCTTTCTTCGGACCGCGTGGACGTAATGCAGGACGGCGTTTGGTATATCTACTACAAATATTATGATAAGGCGGGAGACGACAGCATCGGAAGGGAAGCCAATAAGACGGAGGGCTTCGTCGGACCGATTAAAATTGACACAGTGAGTCCGACGGCGGCGGTAAGCGTGGGCGGCGATAAAAATGAGCAAAGCGGCTGGTATAAAGCGGATGTGCCGGCGACAGTGACATTTTCGGACCCGAAACCGGAGGATGGCGGGGAAGTAATGCAAAGCGGCGTGAAGTCGGCAGCGTATAGGTGGATGCAGTCGGATGAAAAGCCGACGACGAAGCCGGAAAGCGGCTTGCAGACATTGACGCCGGAGCAGCTTGCGGCGGGAGAGCATGTTGTCACACAGAATGGTGACGGCATCTGGTATCTGTATTATAAAGTGACGGATCAGGCGGGAAATGTGACGGACGGCTTTTCGGAGGAAATACGGCTGGATAAGACAAAAGCGTCGCTTACCGTGACCGGTCCGGCTGCGGGTGCTGTGAAAGAGACGGGGCTTACCCTGACTGTAGAATCCGGCATCTTTGGTCCAAGTGGCGGCGTCCTGTCAGCTAAAAAGGACGGGACAGGGAAGGAGACAACGATTCAGGAGAGCACGGGAAGCGGTGTTCTGTCGGGAACATACACTGTCACAGAGCCGGGAGCCTATCTTTTCACAAGCCGGACAAATGCGGACGAAACGCCCGCGAATGTGCTCCGGTATGTACATCAGGCAGTTTTTGACAGCCAAAAAGGCAGCGAAGTGGAGCCACAGCTTGTGTGGACTTCCTATGCGGATGCAGGCGCGAACACGTCGGGGACAGCCGAATGTAAAGTACAAAAGCCCGCAGACCCGCGCCGAGAGGGGTATCTTTTCGGCGGCTGGTACACGGACAAGGCATGTGAGGACACGGATGTCTTTGATTTCGATACCCAGCTTTATGAGGATAGCAAGCTTTATGCCAAGTGGACGCAGGATTCCGCGCCGGAGATTACAGCAGAAGTGTCGGCGCCAGGCGGTGACAGCGGGTGGCATACGGAAGCGCCGGAAATCAATCTGACTTACGGGGATACGAATGGCATCACGCAAATTTTGGTTTCTGTGGATGGCGGGGATTATCAGGTATTTAAAGATTTTGCCGCCGACAGTCCCGCGCAGCTTCCTACATCAGGGGCGGACAGCTATACCGCTGTGCAGCAAGGAGATCATACTTACAGCTTTCAGGCAGTGAACACCACGGGTTTGACGCAGAAAACGGAGAAGCTCCGTGTGAAGCTGGACTCGGTAAAACCGCTGCTGGGAGAGCTTTCGTTTAATAAAGGTTATGTAAACCTGTGGGACTGGATTATCCGCAGGGACAACCTGCTTGTCAGCATTCCGGTGACAGAAGGAGAAAGCGGGCTTGCGAAGGTGACTTATACGCTGACGCCGGGAAGTATGCAGAGCACGGAGCCGGTCACGAAAGAGGCAAAGCTGGAAAAAACAAAGAGGGATGACGGAACGGTTTATACGGCGGTTATCGCCATAGAGCCGGATTATAAGGGCGTGATTGAGAATATTCAGGCGGTGGATATCGCCGGGAACGTGTCGGAGGAAAAGACCGCCTATGCGAATGGCATCGGGGTGATTGTGGAGGAGCAGAAGCCCGTGATTACCGTAATGGCTGACCGGCTGCCCACGGATGTGCAGGCGGGAACAAAGCCTGAGGGAGAAGAACTTTCCGAGGCATATTATCAGACCGCGCCGGAGCTTTTGGTGAAGGTGCAGGACGGCAGTATGGCAGCATCGGGTCTGCGGGAAGTGAAATGGCGGATTGGCGGCGGAAACGAACAGACCGAAGACGGCGGATTTGCAGATGCGCTGCATACGGAGTACAGCTTCCGCATCAACGGATTGAGCGGTCATTCCGGTACGGTGCAGGTGAAGATAACTGCCGTGGACAATGCCGGAAACAGTGAGAGCAAAACGCTGACAGTGAAGATAAAAGGAAAAGAGCAGACGCCGCAGGTGGAACCGGATTATCTGTCAGAAAAGCTGACAGGGCTTTTGCCGGACGCCGATTATGTGATTCGGACGCAGGACGGCACCGAAACGGCAGGAAGAGCGGATGCTGACGGCGGGATCGGCATAGAGGACGCATGGTTTGGCGAAGAGATTTTCGTCATCAGGAAGGGCGACGGCATAAACACGGAGGACAGCGAGTCCCAACGTCTTACGCTGGCGGCGCGTCCGGATGCGCCGGGTGTTGTGAAGCATGACGAGACGATTAAGGGGAAGAAGGACGGACAGATTACGGGATTGACGGCGGCGATGGAATACAGCGCGGACGGCGGCAGGACATGGACGAAGGCAGCGGGCAGTCTTTTCGATGCGGCGGCGGGAAAGTATCTCGTGCGGATAGCGGCGGTGCAGAGCGCGCCCCACGGAAAAACAACGGAGGTTGTGGTGGGAGAGGGCAGGACGCTGACGGCTGCCTTTGATTCACAGGGCGGCAGCAGTGTATCATCAGTGACGGGGCTTTCCTGGCAGGCGGTGGTTACAAAACCTGCTGACCCTGTAAAGGCGAATGTGGCTTTTGCGGGATGGTTTAAAGAGTCTGGCTGTACGAACCAATGGCATTTTGCGTCGGAGGATGGAGCAGATAAAGTGGAAGCGGATGTGACGCTTTACGCGAAGTGGATTGCGCGGGAACAGACACCTGCGGCTGTGATTGCTTACCGCACGGAGACTTTGACAGGACTGATGCCCGGCGCGGCATATGTAATCGGCGGAAAGGAAGTTACCGCTTCCGGAGACGGTTCCGTGCCTATTGAAGAGAGCTGGCTTGGGAAAACTATTTCGATTATAAAAAGAGGAAACGGGACAGATTTGGGAGACAGCGACGCGCTGCTTTTGCCTGTGCCAAATCGTCCCGCAGGACCGGCTCAGGTGAAGCCGAAGGCGGAGAGCAGAAAGGACGGAAAAAACGGGAAGCTGACGAAAACGGACACGACTATGCAGTACCGGAAGAAAGGAAGCACGGAGTGGATAGCGATTACGGGAAAAGAAGTCGCGAGTTTGGAGCCCGGCGATTATGAGCTGCGATATATATCGACAGATACCGCTTTTGCGTCGGAAATCGTGGTAAAGACTATTAAAAAATACAGCCCGCCAAAGAAGGAGGATGACAGAGAGAAAGAGGATGGTGACAGCGATAATCCCGAAGAGGAGTTCCTGCCTTCTGTGGACGGTGCGGGAGAAGGCGCGTCTGACAGTACGTTCCCGGATGGCGGCAAAAAGCCGGATATGATAAAGTCGGGCGGTGGCAAAAAGCAGGGTAGCAGAACAGAAGCGGAAGAGAATACTGTTGTACCGGGCAACGGTAGAAAGTCCGGGAGCGGTGTAGAGTCGGACGGCGGAAGGAGACCGGAAGATACGGCAGCACAGGACGATGGTGCAATGGTGGAGTATATCGGCACCGAGGACGACGGTGCGAGCGTGTCGAAAAAGTCTGCGGACGAAAGCGCATTGGATAGGGAGGAAGGACAGAATGCGAAGACAGGACGGTGTGCTCTGTGCCATATCTGTCCGACGTTTTTGGGAATCTGTTACTTTATCTGGCTGGCGGTTATTCTGGTCGTAATTTTTAGTGTGATATTTGTGGTGACGCGCCGCAGGAAAGAGGAGGAGCCGGAGGGAGAGAAATAAAAGGAAGAGACGCCCTCGCGTCCCTAAATATTAGTTATACGGTTCATGATACTAAAGGCAGTAATCTAAAGTTAAAAAAGACATGTTTGATTTTTTGTATAAATTGCGTATAATTATTGATTATTAGATGTTTTACAAAGTAGTGAAGTTTATTAAAATATATATAGTGTAGACACGCAGGAAGGAATAAATAATGCAGTATATTTTAACATGTGATAATTGTGAATGCCGATGTATTGAGATGATCGAACAAAACAGCGAGTTAATGGCAAAAGGTATTGGGGAAATATATGTTGGAACTGTTGCCTTAGAATTGAGTAACAACACCAATGATTACAAAATATCATCAAAGGACACAGAGGATATATGTACGAAATCCACGAAAAAAGTGTTTCTTTTGAGTAGTGATGAAGAAGTATGTCATTTTGACTTTAATGAGAGTGCGCGGAAAAATGGAGAAAAAGTAATAAAGATGCAGGTGCAATCAGATTCATCAGCAACTCATTATATATTTATTTGCTACAATGCATCTACGAATAAGGGGACAGCATATCTTCTACCAAATTTTGAGGAATTAAAACGTTGGGCGAGGGAATTAGATATTTGTACATATGATGTGCTGGATTCCGTAGGGAAATTTATATCCGTTAGCTATTTTGAAAAATAGTATTATCACAAATATGTATTATTTCTACAGCACTATTTATTATTATGTGTCTCAACTCCTTTTTTGTACATATTTCAATCGCCCGATTAAAAGAGTTGATGAAACAAGTGCATATACAAGTGCTTCCAAAAATAAATACCTATGATTGCCTAATACTAAAAATGCAATTGATATGATAAAGCCTAATGCTAAAGTAATATTGGTTTTTGTTTTAAATCGGATATTTTCCTCCGAGTTGACCTCTCTGTTTGGGTGGTTGATAGGTCCTGTTATTATAATTATAAAAACTGATATGGCATATAGAAAATATGAAAATATTGGTCCTATCGTAAAGTGTTTTACAATTAATAATGTGAGCGTCAGAGTTGTACATGACAGCAGAAAACAAGATAAGTAGCGATCCATATGAAGACCGCCATTGTAAGAACGTAAAAAAATAAAAAACAAGAAGAAAAGAAAACATTCTATCTTCATGTCTAAAACGACTGCAATGATAATACTGCATAGTATGTTTAGGGAAAGTTCCAAAAAAATTTGAAAACCATATAGGTAAATTTCATAGTCACACTTATTAATTAAATCTTTTTCAAGTATATATTTTGTTAGTTTCCGAGATAGAAATTTCATTAAAATCACTCCTTAAAATAATTTGATAGCCATGAGAAAAACTTCGTATATATAGTGTTTATGTGGTTCCATGAGGTATGGCAAACCTCTTTGTCATTAAAATTTATAGAAACAACCAGCACCAATGGTATAATTAAGTTATCAAAACTAAATCATCTAAAAGGAGCTGATTGCTATCAATCTTCAAGAAATCGGTCGGATAATGCAGGGTTTACTTTCACCAAGAAACGGAAAAACACCTATAGGTCATATGCAAAGGATACCCGTTTTTGTAATGGTCTCCTGCCAAATAGCATGGAAATAATCCTTTACATATGGAGTTATTTCTGTCAATAACTACTTAAACTGCAAGATATAGATTTTATTTTTCCTTCGTGGTAAGTGAGTCTTTTGTAGGGCATGAAAAATTTACCCTCCAACGAATTGTAATAAATATATTATATCAAATAGAAATTTATCATCCCCAAAATGAATCATATATATCATCACCACCTCATAATTCTAAATATAGGAGCATAACTATTGCTAAGTCATAGAACAGTACATGAGAGATTAGAGACACTGACTTTCTATTATATATTTATAAAATTTGTTTTTAATAGATATTAAATATTCATATGAACCAATTTCTGATATTTCTCCGTTTTCCATATATATAATAAAATCATATTTTTTTAATACTTTCTTATCCAAAAAATGTGTTACAGTAAGCAATGTAATATCTTTCATATTTAGCAATTTATTTTCTATCTCTTGGCCAGTCTTTAAATCAACAGCTGAAATACTCTCATCTAAAATCAATATAGGCGTTTTCCGTATAATTGCTCTGGCTAAAGCAATTCTTTGTTTTTGTCCACCCGAAAAATTTCCACCATTTTCTTCTACAATTGAAAATAAACCATTATTTAGCCGTTGGATAAAATTATTGGATTCGCTTATTTCTATTGCACGCCGCAAATCGGCATCGGAATAGTTTTCAAACATACAGATATTATCTTTAATACTTGTATTAAAAAGATAAATGTTTTGATGTACAACAGAAATTAATTTATTGATATTCTTTTTATCTATTTTTTGAAAATCGGTTCCATCAATGTATATATTGCCTTCATAATCATCAAAATAGCCACACATAAGTTTTAACAAAGTACTTTTTCCGCATCCGTTCTTTCCAAGTATTGCATACTTTTTATCTTTATATATATTCAAACTAATATTTTTTATTGTATAGTCATGTCCTGTATATTTAAAAAACAATTTATCAAATTTTATGGTATTTTCAAAAGAAATAGGTGCTGCATTTTCAGTCACTGAATTCAAAGAGACGCTGGCTAGTTTATCCAGTTTTCTTATTATAGGGATAGCACTCTTTATTCTTGAATATGACTCTACTAATGAAATCACCGGATTTATAAAAGTACCACTTAGTTGTATCAAAGCAACTACAACTCCTACAGTTAATTTTCCCTGAATAATGAAATATACTCCCATAAATAATATAACTATTTGTGTAATATTTGCTAATAAAAATGACAATGAACTTACAATATTTATAATATTCTGGGACTTAAAATGCTCCTTCTCCAATTTACCTATTCTTCGTACTATATTATCCATTACATTATTTAATGCATTATAACTACATAAAATTTCATACCCACTAAATGTGTCATTAATTTCATTAGTAAAATTTGATAATTGATCTGTATAATTTATTTTCCTTTTCTCTATTTGGTTGTTAAATAAATTAGGTATCACAAGTATTAAAATGAGACAAACAGCCATTGCTATTGCTATATACTTATTATAGTATACAATTAAAATTCCTGTAGATATAGATAAAACAAGATTATTAAAAACTTCAAAAATTGGTAAAATAAAATCTTCGGTAATAATATTAATTTCATTGGTTAAATTTGAAATATATTCTGATACACTATTGTCATAAAAAGATTTATAATCCCTTTTACAAATACCTGAATAGACTGAAATCCTGTATAATTCAGCAATCTTACACGTTACCTTATGTATCATATACTTATGTAAAAAAAAACATAAAACCGCAAGAGAAAAATAAATAACTATTCCTATTAACATATAAATCAAATTAATCTGCGGTTTGTTTTTATAATTGTTTGCTAAATCAAATAGTTTTTGTAAAATAATCGCTGTACATGCGCTAAACATAGCATCAGAAATGATAAGTAAAGCAGCAAATCCAATCCACCACTTTTGCTTTTTCAAACAATTTCGCATAATTTTCTCTCTCTTCCTAAATTATTAGAAAAAGCATAACGGAAATTACATCTGTTATGCTTTTCGTTTTTAGTCCTCAATTTTATATCTTTTTATAATTTCACTTGCAGATTTAACATTTTCAACAAAATTGATCATCTTATCTTGGTTTTCCATTACACGAGCAAGCCTGACTGCAACAAATTCAAACAAAGCTTTTTGAAATAAACACGTTGCACTATTTGGATGATCACTATTCACCGGAAACATTGCTGGACACCAAAACATACAAAGATTCCTACAATGACAAGAACTACAAGGTTCTATAACATTTCTGTTATAGCTTTCAACCATTAATCCGTTTTTCATATCATCATACTTAATCTCCTTTTTTCGAGATTCATACATCAGATGACATGGATAATATTTTCCATCACCTGTATAAAAAACAATATTAGCACCGGGTATGCATCCAACCTCGTATTTTTTCGTTGTTAGTCTGTTGATAATTGTTAATACTAAATTAGATACTCTTGATAAACAACCACCATTTTCAAGGATATCAAAATCATAATCTGCCATATCTCTAGCAAACAACTCAACCTTACTTGATATTTCAGCCGACATTTGATCTGTGCCTTGAGTTGACGCTATATTAGTTCCAACATATCTAAACCCTAATTCATACAAAGATGCCAAATATGTAGCATATTCCCCCTCTTGATATTGCGCAAAAAAGGGAACATCTAACGTAGAACCGCAACTAACGGAGAAATCACATTGAACCACTTTTGCCATGTTTTCCTTTACACAGTCGAATACACTTAACTTCTCATCAGGAAATATACGGCAAAGGTCATTGGTACTTTTGGGTCCATCCAAACTTATGCTAATCTGAAAATTGTTTTCTTTCAAAAACAGTATTTTTTCTTCATCAAGCAACGTTCCATTTGTAACCATTTCCCATATCGGAAGTCTTATATTATCAGTCCTATGTAGATTTTTTACATATAAAACAAATTGCTTAATTGCCTCAAAATCAAGTAGCGGTTCTCCTCCAAAAAAACAAATTGCACCGGGACCCTCTGGAATTAAGTCCAAAATATTAATAAACATTTTCCTATAATTTTCAAAATCCATTAATTTATGTTTTGTATTTCCATATGTTCCGCTTTCGGCATAACAATATTTGCATCTTAAATTGCACGTTTCTGCCGAAGCAATAGAAACCTTGTAAAGGTTCTGCTGTATTTTTTCTGGCAGATCACACAAAATTGGAGGAATATTATATTTCTGTATTTCATCTGAATTTATATCACTTATCCCTTTTTCCGCAATAAATAATGCTCCAGTTTTTATATCGAACACTACTGTTTGTTTTTCCTCAGTAGGTATAGCATATATATTACCATTTATTATTTGCCCTTTCATTTCTTTCTCCCTTCGTATTTAAAATATTTTGAAGTTCCTTAATCTTCTCTTACAGAATTATTTTCATAGCATTATACATGACATTGACTCATAAACCTTAATAATTTTAAATAGGGCTATCTTTTAGGATAGCCCCATTCGTTTAGTTATTTCTGCAGATGCAGTGGCATCCGAACCAGCCGCCTATCTTTTGTTCGATCGGCTTTGCCATTTCTCCGAGTTTGCCCAAATCCACCAATTTAATCATTTTTTCACCTTCTTTCATAGAGAGGCAGAGATATCAACAAATGTGTCAACTCTACATCTTAAACATAAAGCTTTTCACTTTACATCTTTATGCAGTCGCACGTACAGTTGATTAATCCGCCCATTCTCGGCTCAGCAATAGCAGCCATACCAGCAAGCGTTGATAAATTAACAAGCTTCATATACTATGCACCTCCTTTTCCATAAAATTTTAGTTATAAACGTAAGAAGATTCTTTATAACAAAGGAGCTCTATCTTATGTTTATTTAACTAACTATTTAATATTTTTACTATAACGAATTACTTTATTATCGTAATATTGCTCGTATGTATTCCGAGTAATCACGCAATTTTTTCGACAAATATTATTTGTTACATATTGTAAATTGTTATATCCTACATTAGTGGAAAAAGAATCTGGTGTGCAACTCAAACTGATAAACAGGATGCGTTAACTGTAACATATTGCTTTGTTCACAATGGTTATCATGCAACGCACATACCGACAGACAAAAAATGATGATGCCAAACTAAATTTGCATATGTGGGATAATCATAAACTGGATTTGACGAAAACAGAAAAACAATGCGTTCTGCCAAACTATGAAAGATGAGAGATGTTATGTAGAAGGAAACGGCAGTCTGATAGAAACGGTGGAATGCTTTAAGACGCGGAACGACTATTATCATGAACGTGTACGGGCAGGTGAAATTTGTCGGACATGGGAAAACGGAATTATTGTAAAGACCACAGTAGTTGTTCTAAAGTCCAACAAATCGGATGTAGGTACAAAACGAATAAAACAGGTTTGAAAGAGAACGAACCTTTAGTTTATGTAAACGTTACTGCGGTTCTGGGTGCATTATAACAAAATGGAGAAATAAAGCTGACATCCATAGCATCATCTGCATTTTTGACAAATCTGTTTCAGAAGCGGATACTTTACACCCGTTTGTATCTGATTCAACATGAGAAAAATCCAAATATTCGCATAAACAGCACACACTAACTAGATTTTTGTCTCCAATAAAAACTACTAGCAACCATCAAAAAACTTATTATTGGTATAAATATAAAATATATATATTTCTTACTACTTATTGCTGGTAAATTGATAAAAGATGTGGTGTTTAACATTAAATAGCAAATAATCAAAAAAACAATCTCAAATGTTCTTTCCGAACCACCAAACTGCCCAAGAAATATAGATAACGCTGGAACAAAAAAAGCGAATATTATTCCGGCAACACTTCCCAACCAATCGCCACCCATAGCAATTCTAAAAATAACTGGCATAGAAATCAATAAAGAAAGTATCCCTCCCACACACCAGCGAATAAAAACTTGGAGAGAATATGCGTAGCAGTAAGTTGGCAGTAAGATATCCAAATTATATTTTTTCTCGCGACAACCATAATCAGAATATATAATGCAGGACCAAGCCATTGACAACACCCATAATGATTCTCGTACTGTTTTTATATTCACTTTAAACATGGATAGCCATAAAAGCAGCATGACAATAAACCATGCCATAGAACAATTTCGAAAAGTCAAAGTTAATTCCGTGAATAGCAGACCATGGCCGCAGGATTCTCTATGCTTACCTTTTTTTGAAAAATCACTCATTTTCCTAGATTTTTCATATCGGGGTAATATAAGTGATCCCCCAAGAACTATTACTATTCCAATAACAATCATACAGCCTTTTTCCAAAACTCTTTTTTGTGTAAAAAATAGCGGTGCGAAGAATAACTCTGACGGTTCCAAATTACTTACTACGGTATCTCTATAAACACCAAGAGCAACTTGAGCTGAATTTCCCGTTATATAGTACACACTGTGGTCAATGCAGTCTTTCAGCCATGCAAAACCTGACATATCAAAAAAACGGGCAATAATACCATACGGATAATTCGTCAACGAAGTGATGCAAGCTATATAAATAGTAAAAAATAAAACTCCAGCCGTCCACGAACCACTTCTGCTCCTTAAAACGGGAATTGTTTCTGTTACGAGCGCCATGGCAGAACACAAAAACATCCCTGGCAAAATACTTATAAAAAAGGAAAGAAAATGCAATATTGAGAACCTTGAATTAGGAAAATGAAGTAGCGTCATACAAAACGATGATACTATTACCACTAGCAATATCAAAAAAAGGAGGCATAAATCAGATATATATTTCCCGGCTAGATAGCTTACCTTACTCACTGGTGAAGTATAAATCAAATTTATAGTACCTGTTATTCTATCAAAAGATAGAGAATTTCTTAAATAGAAATAGCCTATTACGGGCAACAACATCCCTGTACATAGTGCTGAAGCCATTGGTATCCATGACCAATTTGTACCCTGCAAAAAATAATCGGCATCCACAGCAATAGAAGTAATTTCCGCTTCTGAATTTGGTACAAAAAGGCATGCAGCTAACACTGATAATGCGCATAACGCAAGAAATGAAAATCTGCGGATACGTTCTTTAAAATCTGATTTCGCAATGAACCATATTTGAGTGCTAATCATTAAAACACCTCCTCTAAAACACAAAGACAGGCATCTTCCAAAGTTGCCTTAGCAAGCATGGCATCAGAAAATGGTTTTTCCGCACAGACCTGTCGAATCTTAATCCCCTGTTCGGTTTGAATCATAGAACTAACACCTGTTAAATCGTCGATGATTCGGTCGTTTGGAAGAATGTATTCCCATACATAACCATTCGCATTATGAAGTAAAATTTCTGGTGTATTATGAAACATCAGATTCCCTTTTTTCAACACCATAATACTTGTCGCTACCGCTTCAATATCCGAAATGATATGGGTAGATAAAAGAACAATTTTACTACAAGCCAATTTTGACAATATATTACGAAGAATTACCCTTTCCTCTGGATCAAGCCCTGTTGTTGGTTCATCGACAATAATGATTTTTGGATTACCTAGCAGGGCACTAGCAATTCCTACACGTTGCTTCATACCTCCTGAGTAGTCTGATAAACGCTTATTTTTTACATCAGTTAAATGTAAAGTTTCTAAAAGATAATCAACTTGCTTCATCGCTTCTTTCTTAGATACTTTTTTCAATGCTGATATATACATAAGAAATTCAACTGCACTCAAATTCGGATATATTGCAATATCCTGCGGCAAATATCCAATATTCTTCTGCATAGCCATAGGATACTTAACAATGCTTTTACCATCTAGCAAAATATCACCAGTAGTTGGTTTTATTAAAGTTGACAATATCTTTATAAAAGTAGTTTTTCCTGCGCCATTAGAACCGACTAGTCCTATCAGCTCACCAGATTCCATATTGCACGATACTGGATTTAGAGCGGGGAAAGTACCATATTTTTTTGAAATTTCTTTTACTTCAAGCAACATAAGAGCCTCCTAAAATTATGCCATCCTATTTTTTTTCAAATGATTGTAAAAGAGTAACCCAATTTCAACTACAATGTACAAAATTACAAAAGGGGTTCAGTGAACCTGCTCATGGGGTTTTCGGATAAAAGAAATGTATTGCAAAAATATAAGCTCAATCAAAAAGAGCAAATTTTGTAGATTTTTTGTGTTTTGGCAGTCAAACTTTCTCTTAGTAAATAAGTCCTTTATTGTTTTATCAAATATCATAATTTACATTACTATCTAACACTATTTTAATAAACATTTATACCCGTCTTAAAAAGTCATTTATATGAAAAAGATATTCTGTTTCAAGATATGCAACCTTATTTTCCTACTAGCATGGAACGGATAACATATATTTTTTTCACGATGTTAAAAATACGATTTTTCATGTCGAATTTCCTGTATTTATTAATTTTAACATGATTATGAAGAATAAGCAATAAAAATACTCGAATGCGAGTAAAAGAAATACTGGTATAATTTGTATTTTGCAGTAATAATTTAGGTAAAATATAGTCATAACATGAAGGGATGATAAAAATATTATGGCTATACAGAACCGCATCCGTGAACTCAGAAAAAACCTGAATATGTCTCAGGTTGGGCTTTCTATGGTGATTGGAACTACCCAACAAGCGGTAAGCCGCATGGAAAAAGGCAGTGATATCCCGACAGACCTACTGCTAAAAATGGCTAAGTTCTTTAACACGACTACAGATTATATATTGGGCATATCGGATTGCAAGCGCGATCTTGGCGGTCAGTTGCGCATGAACCATGAAATGGATATGTATTATGACATTGTGTTGCGTTACCAGCAACTATCCGAAGTCAATCGCCGGACGCTTTTAGTATTGCTAGACCGTCTGGAACAGGCGCAGTACGAAGAATCTGCAAATCACGGAAAAGAGGATAGTTTACAAAAAGGGGATGACAAAGATGCTGAGGATAGCTGTGTGTGACGATGACAGACGTTTTGCCGCAAAACTTGAGGAAATGATTCTGCAAGAAGCACTGCAGGCAGGGCTCATTGCAGAAACGGAGACCTATTCCGATGGCGACACGCTTATTGCCGATATACAAAAAGGTTACCGGTATGAACTAATCTTCCTCGATATTGAAATGGAACGTTTAAATGGTATCCGGGCGGCGCATGCCATCAGGGGGATGGATCGCTCGGTGCTGCTCATCTATGTATCCGGATATGAGCAGTACCTGAAAGAGCTGTTTGAAGTTGAGCCGTTCCGTTTCCTACAGAAACCGCTGGACGGCGGGAGATTCCGGCGCTACTTCCATGAGGCGTGTGAACGCATCGGCGATACGGACGCTTTTTACCAGTTTACGTTTAACAAAAATATTCGCAAGGTTTCGCTCAGGGACGCGGTATACTTTGAAAGTCGCAACCGGGTGGTATACATTGTCATGGATAATGGGACGGAGGAATATTTTTACGGAAAGCTGAACGACGTGGAAAAACAGCTGGAAGAAAGTCGTTATCGGTTCCTTCGGATACACCAGTCATACCTCGTAAATTACAGCTATATAAAAAAGATGAGTTTTTCAGATATCACGCTTGTTACAGGCGGTGGGAAAGAGATTTCCCTGCGGATCAGCGAGGATAGGGAGAAGAAAATACGGGCACAGCTGTGCGACATTGCCTCAGGAAAGGCAGGTACGGAATGAATCCTGTATGCATTGTTTTAGGTGGTCTTTTCTTCCCCTGTTTCCAGTTGCTGACGATACGCAGGATCATGAACGTTTTCTTTCATGACCAGCGTCAAACTCCTATTCGCTATGCCGCATGGACGGCCTATTACCTCCTTCTGGCTGCATCACAGCTTGGGGTAAATATCACACCTCCCGTATTTCTTACGTTCAACGCCCTGCTGATCTTCGCCGCCTGTACCTTTTCTTACCAGTCCGGCATTGGGACCCGTTGCATTTTTTCCGTGCTTGTGCTTGCAGTCTGGATGATGGCGGAGGTTTTCATAGGCGTCATCCTGTCCCTTATTGGCATGGACGGGTGGGGTCTGAGCACAGCTGGCACTGCCATATCGAACATACTCATGTTTGCAGGGTCAGTCATTGTCAGACATTATGCAAAAGGGAACTCCCGACCGGATCTGTCGATGCAGTGTATGATAGCAGTAGTGCTCATACCGATCGGCACCATCTTCCTGATGCACCATATCTTCCTAATCGTGGCGGAACATATGGAGTATTCCGCGTTCGCCATCGGCTCCAGCCTCATTCTGCTGTTGTTGAACTATACTGCGTTTGAGGTATACGAGCAAATGATATGGGATGCCAGTGTACAGGAACGGAACCGCCTGTATGAACAGAAACTGGAACTCCTGAGTCGGCAGGCTGAAGAACGGGAATCTTATAACAGGCAGACGCGCATGATGCGCCACGACATGAGAAACCATATGACGGGGCTTCTCGGCATGCTGCAGGACGGCAACAGGGAACAGATGGAAGAATATATCCAGCTTATGTTGCGGGATATTGCAGATTGCAAACCTCAGGATATCTCTCGCAGCGGGAATGCGGTGGTAGACGCTATCGTAAACCACAAGTACAGTCAGGCACTTATGGACGGTATAGAGTTTGACGCAAACATATTCCTGCCTGCCATCCTACCTTTCCGGGCAGGGCACCTTGCCATCGTGTTCGGGAACCTGCTTGACAATGCGCTGGAAGCATGCCGGGAAATGGAGACTAGAAAACGGTGGGTAAATATAAAAGCATCCTATACAAAAGAGATGCTGATGGTTTCAGTATGCAATTCCTGTCAAGTTCGTAAGAGGGACAGGGATGGGCGGTATGCCACGACAAAGAACGACCGGCATATCCACGGTCTGGGGTTGTACTCTGTGGAGCAGGCGGTAGAGCCGTACTGTGGGCAGTTGGAAGTGGAATACAAGGACGGTGTTTTCCGTGCGGCAGTAGTGATGTATGGGTGCTATGGGGGAAAATGACATGTATTGTCGGATTTCTTTCATGCAATATAATAGTTACTAGGAGAATTATATAATATATTATAATAAACTATAATATGTATTAGGAGGGAATTGCAATGAAAAATCATAGCAAAAATGTAGCTGCTAAATTGATGGAAGTTACAGCAAGAAAATCGGCTGAAATGGCGGCGAACAGTAGATGCGTGTATCTTTTTCATCAGCCGAAACAGCCGAGCGGGATTAGGACAATAAAAAAATAGAGATCAGATTAAGCAGCACATATTTCCCCTTTGAATCCAGTTGATTCTTAGGGGGATTTTCATAACTAAGATATTTCTATATTGTTGACTTTGATAGATGAAAAATAACTATTTTGAGGAGAACTTATCTTGTTTAGAACAATGAAATCCGGATATCCAATGGTTCCAGAGTTTTGTAAACGCCTATAATAAAAGTAAAAAGGAACATAAAGTGCGGAATGTAGAACGATAGATTTTTGTAGATACAGATGGGAAAATCAATACAGTGGTAAAAATATGTATAAAGAAACGAAGGCATAAAGGAAAAGGTGTCCAAAGACTGCTAAAATTAAGAGTGTATCGTGATGGAGGAACAGCTTCAGCACGATACATTTTTTTATGCCGGGTTTAGAGGGATTTGATATTTTTATCATTCTTTTTGCTGGCACCAGACACTTCGGGAGAGTCAAGGTATTGATTCAGATTATCCAGTTTCCGCATCAGCGATTCGTGTTCTTTTGACGTTGCCCTATATGTTTTTTTGTAGAGTTTCCTTTTTGGAATACAGCGCATTATAATCACTGCGGAGCTTTTCAACATTGAGGTTTCTTGTGTCGATTCCGAGGCACTTCAGCATATTTTCAGCACCGTCATGGAGCAGGAGTTCCGTTTCATGCTGGCGAAGATACCTGTCCTTATCCTTTGATTTCTGGTAGCAGATATGGTAGATACGGTTAGCGCTATACTGCTCGGCGTACTTTACTGCCCGAAGTCCTTTAACTGATGCTCTGTTTCCACGAGGCTCTCCCGTGCGGTTTTTGCAAGCGCAGACTTGGCGGCGATCTGCTTTTCAAGCTCTGCGATAGAGCCTGCCTGACTGTAGCTTGCGGCGGCGATTTTGAGGTTTTTCTTGGAATGATCTCTGACAAGGGTTTTCTTCCGGATGGGGAACGGCGCACGCTTTTTGTCCTTTGCAAGCTCCTTTTCCGCAATGCGCTCCCCGGAGGCAATTAACAGAGCAATCGACACAATAACAAGATGGTGCAACAAAGAGGAGGAGCAAAAAGCTCAGGAAGAAAGCAGAGAACCCATTATCATCCCGCATTTTAGCTGCCACGTTTTTCGCCACACGTTCTGCACACGGTTTTGCGAAAACGAAACAAACATCAAAGTTATTCAGGAGATAATGGGTCATGCAAACATCTCCATAACGATGGATATCTATGCCAAAGCTACGGAGGAAAAGAAAAAGCAAGCATTGGACGAATTGTCCAAGAACCTAAAAATCTTTTAACATTGCAATTTAATATCTTCAAGGGAGTGTCTTACGCTGTTCTTCAAGATAAAAATTGACAACAATTTTGACAACAAATTTTATAAAAACCGTGCTGAACAGTACTAAATAATACTTTTTTGAGAAACTGCCTACAGTTTCTCCGGTTCCGGATAATCCACCCCGAACGTTTCGACGGTAACGCTTTTCATCACCTGCTCTTCCAGCGGTCTGTCCTCAAAATCGGTCGCTGTCTCTGCGATTTTATTTACGTTTTCCAGTCCCTCGATAACCTTCCCAAACGCCGCATAAGCGCCGTCTAAATGGGGGCTGGTCTTGTGCATGATGAAGAACTGGCTGCCTGCAGAGTCGGGATGCATACTTCTCGCCATGGAGAGAACGCTCTCCGTATGCTTTAGGTCGTTTTCAACCCCATTCTGGCGAAACTCGCCTTTGATGGAATAGCCGGGACCACCCATGCCGGTGCCCTCCGGATCGCCGCCTTGAATCATAAATCCCTTGATAACCCGGTGAAAAATTAAGCCGTCATAAAAATTCTTATTGATCAGGCTGATAAAGTTGTTGACAGAAACGGGCGCAATTTCGGGATATAATTCCGCTTTGATGACATCGCCGTTTGTCATAGTAAAAGTTACGATTGGATTCTGTGCCATATTAAAATTCCTTTCCTCTTTTCTGATTGCTGAATTCATAGTAAACTTAAATCCTACTATACAAAATACCATAGAAGTCCGGTCAAGTCAAAATTTGCTGCAGGCTGGATAATGTCTGATAACAAATTTATCATTGGCTGTCTGGGACAGACGGGATGAAAGACAGGACGGAGAAGAGCGGTGTATGTTGAAAAAGATATGCTATCCTTCATGGGAACAGCCTTTATATATTACAGATAAGGCGCGGATTTATACGGCGCTGCGGGAGCAGGGCTGTTATGTGCTGCCCTGTCTGCATGAAAATAACCGGGGAGAATCTTTTCCGGGCGCGCTTTACGCAGTGGAAAATCTGGAGGAGATGGACGAGGAAGCTTTTGAGCTGGCTTACCGCCGCCTTGCCGGGCTTCCGTGGGAGGTTCTGACAACAGAACGTTGTATCGTGCGGGAGACGACAGTGGAGGACGTGGACAGCTTTTATCGAATTTATGAGGAACCGTCGATTACGAAATACATGGAAAATCTTTTTACGGACAGGGATGAGGAGATTGCTTATACAAAAGAGTACAGGGAAAAGGTGTACGCTTTTTACGGGTACGGCATGTGGACGGTTTTGGAGAAGGGAAGCGGTGGAGTAATCGGCAGAGCGGGCATCAGCTGGCGGGAAGGCTATGAGCTGCCGGAGCTTGGTTTTGTGTTCGGTGTGCCGTGGCAGGGACATGGGTATGCCTATGAGGTGTGCGGCGCGATTTTGGCATATGCGCGGGAAACACTGGAAATGTCCAAGGTGCAGGCGCTTGTGCAGCCGCGGAACGAGAGGTCGCTGCGGCTTTGTGAGAAGCTGGGGTTTGCGGTGACCGGGGAGACGGAGGTTGACGGGTTAAGACATCTTTTTCTGGAGAAAGAGTTGTGAATGCAAGTCGGTTTTAGGACCGGTTGTCTGGGTGTCAATTGCCGGATAAAGGAAAAGTCTGTATTGACGGGAGCATTTGGAAGGGGGTAAACTAATTTGGGTCCGGGAGCCAGCCGCGAAGGAGTTGTTTGTGCAATATGTTTTCCGCTTTGCGAAAAGCGTCTTTGGCA
>ERZ808037.600-NODE-600-length-31314-cov-5.389698_pt1 | contig 31314 bp, 24 predicted proteins | sample MGYA00380190_ERZ808037 | MGnify/ENA primary metagenome ERZ808037 (study PRJEB31490, sample SAMN06133399) | mouse gut metagenome | isolation source: J9 | host: mice | place: China: Chengdu | collected 2015-05 ...
CTAAAAATATAGCAGAAAACCCGAAAAAAAGCGAATATAGGGCTTGCGTCGTACTGGCAATTTCACGGTGGATAACTCTGCCAAAGAGATGGAAAAAAGGGGCTCAAAACTACCTTTTTCTTATCTTTTTTGGTGATTACAAGAATTTAATCCAGAATAGAAATTACTTCCATTTTTCGACAATATGTGCTATACTCCTTTTGTTACCGCTCCCCATACTGGTGACAGGAAGGGGGTGTTTACATGAATATATTCCTATCATTTTTATTCGCTGTTATGGTTAATGTTGTTAGCCACTTCATTAACAAATGGTTAGACGGTGATAAGTAAGCGGTAACTAACCTGTGGATTTAAGCCCTTCCATCTTATAATTGGGAATAGAAAAAGCCCCTGATTCACGGTCAGGGGTTTTTCGTTTACATGAATTTATTCCTATCATTTAGCCTATTGGCATTATAGCATATGCAGAAATAAAATGCAATATGCCTTTTCAAAGAAATTTAAGGCAATCCAGGCCGCTTCCGCGCCGCGTGCGACCTGGGTTGCTAATCAAGAGGTTGATTTTCTGTTTTTGGTTTTCCTTTTATCTTTTCTACTACTTCTCTTCCTAATGCATCTCCAAATTCTAAACCATTATTTAACCAAGATTAGCAAGAATTCCCCCACTTCTTAAGTGGTGGGATGAATTGCATTTCTTTATCCACGGTAAACGCATGATTTTCTATCTTTTAATTCAGGAGAAAAACTGCTATTATAGGATATAACAAAAGACAAGTCTTACACAATCGTGTATAATTATCTCTATCATTCTGGAAGGGAGATAATTGTTTATGGAAACTACAAAAAAAGATACTTCACTAATCGGATGTATGATGGATGTTCCGAATCCGAGAGCCCTATACAACCAAAGACATAAATTCATTGCTATCATTACCATTGCTATTATGGCTGTTATCTGTGGGATGGACACCTGGAATGAGATTGAGGACTGGGCACGCTCAAAAAAAGAGTGGCTGGGCACTTTTCTCGAACTTCCTGGCGAGATTCCTTCTCATGATACGATTAATCGTGTGTTCCAGATGCTCGATCCGGAGCAGTTCCACAGGGCGTTCTTTCCGTGGACAAGTGCTATTGCGGGCAAAGTACAGGGAGTTGTTGCGTTTGACAAAAAAACTGTGCGTCGAAGCCGTGAGGAAGCCAGTGGCCTGCGGCCGATCCATGTGGTGAGTGCATGGGATTGTCCGATATGTAAGACGCAGCCCCCACCTCTTACAAAAAATAATCCAGTGGATGATTTTTTGTTAGGTGGCGGGAGCACATCACCGAGATGGCAGTTCTATGTGCATAAATAAATTATGTTTCTCCCAAATACTAAAATCTGTCTATTACAAAAATATTCACTTTTTCTATGAAAAGAAATACATTATTGGAGAAATCCAATTAAAAATACACAAAAGCAGCACTGGCTCTGTAGACCGTACCAAACGTACCGTCGGTTACGATAAATAAAAGCAGCGGAAAACCCGATAAAATCAAGGTTTTTCGCCAATAAAAAAATGCAGAAGATGGGAGTCGAACCCACAAGGTATTTCTACCACACGGACCTGAACCGTGCGCGTCTGCCAATTCCGCCACTTCTGCAACTTCTGCAACTTGTATGAAATTTTGGCAAGTACTGAAAAACACCGATTTATTTTTCAATACATGCGGGGTATGGGACTTGAACCCACACAGTCATTCGACCACTAGATCCTTAGTCTAGCCCGTCTGCCAATTCCGGCAACCCCGCAAGCCGAAATACAGTATAGCACACTTTTTAAGGTTTGGCAAGAGGATTTTTGAAATTTTTATGATTTTTATGATTTTTGATTTTATGTTTTTTACCAATGCCATTACAGGCAAACAAAGGATAAAGGATAAGATATGCTGTGAAGTGCACAAAATGGAGGAATTCATGGGACTTGATTTATATATTGAAGCAAGAATAATAAACAGAAAAACAAAACAAGTCATTTCTATTCGTCAGGAAGATACCTGTTCTGCTCCTGAAAATAAAGGTTTTTTTGAACTATGCTGGTGGTGCGGCTGGGAATTTTTAGATTTGCGAAAAAAGTTCATTGAACTGTGCAACAAATACAGCCACTCCCATTACAGCGATTCGGATCTTATCATTCCCATTCCGCAAACCGCATTGCGGGAAATTTATCTTTGTACCTTAAATAACGCATACCTCACGGAAGAATCCAGGTATGAATGGGAAAGATGGAATTCTGCCGAAAATGCCTGGGAGATGCGGGATAGCTATGAATCTATGAATTTACTTAACGCCGCTAAATTACATGATCTCATCCGTAATCTGCATGAAATCGAACACTATAATGAAATAAGGATGGAAAAAAATGTTATTTTCGCTGAAGAATGGGAAAATTTTATAAAAAATCCCCAGGAGTTTCAATGGGAGTTTAGAATCTTTAATTCGTATTAACTTGCATGAATGAATATCAAGCATTATATAGTCAGAAACAAAAAACCACCCAGCACAAAACCACCCCCAAAACCTCTGCCCCAAGCATCAGCTTCCCTGCCCTGCGCACATCCTCGGCTTCGATTTCCCGCAAGGCATCGCCTATCCAGGGCTTTTTGTGAAGTTCTCCAAAATACCAGGCATCCCCTGCCAGCCTTATCCGCAAAGCCCCTGCACAGGCTGCTTCACCATGGGCGGAATTCGGACTTTCATGTTTCCTCCGATCCCGCAAAAAAACCTTCCATGCATTTTTCCCGTCAAAGGTTTTATCCCATAGCCCTATCCATCCTGCGGCTGCACAAAGCAGACATCCGCTGATCCTGGCCGGCAGAAAATTGCAGAAATCATCCAGTTTCGCCGCCGCCCGTCCAAAAAGCCTGTACCGCTCATTCTTATAGCCAACCATGGAATCCATCGTATTTACAGCCTTATAAAAAAAGCCGCCCAAAGCCCCGAACAATACCATGAAAAGTAAAGGGGCTATCACCCCGTCCGACGTATTTTCCGCCACTGTTTCCACTGCCGCCCGGGCTATCCCCTGTTTGTCCAGATTTTCCGTATCCCGCCCCACGATCCGTGATACCCAGAACCTGGCTTTTTCGATATCTCCCAAAGCCAGTTCCTTCCTCACTTTCCCGCTTTCCTGATATAAACTTTTCGCTGCCAGAAGCTGAAAACACCAAAACGTTTCCAGGCCCCAGGAAATTACACCTCTCTTCTCTCCCAAAATCCAGGAAAAACCATTTCCCGCAAAATACTGCTCCAAAAGACTGGCTATCCACAGAATCATCCCGGGAATACACACAGAGATCAAAGGCACAGTCACTGCCAGAAAAACTCCGCCAGCCATTTCCTTTCCCGGTATCCACCGGCGAAGTTTCTTTTCCATCCAGGCAATCAGACTTCCCATCCTGCACACGGGATGCCGCAGTTTTTCCGGTTCTCCAAATATCCAGTCCAAGACCACTGCAGCGCTTACCGCACTCAACCTAAACATTTTTCGTCATTCCCTTCCAAGGCACAGGTTCATCGGCTTTGCCGCAGCATGACCGTTCTGTTTTATTTTAAGACACAGCCAATCCCATAAACCACTTCCACTGCCCGCTCTGCCCTCTCAGCCAGCCAGCAGTTCATCTCCCCCATCAGTTCGATATAGGCGTTCGTTTCTTCCCCATAATCTATCCCATCCGAAAAAACTTCACCGCTCACCACAACAAGAAGCCCGCACTGCTCTTCCAGCCGCCTTATGCCTTCCTTTATCCGCTCCGCTGCTACTCTGGCCCTATACATGATAAAACTTTCACATGTATTTACCTGAGAAGAAGCAGCTTCCTGCAAAGATTCATTTTCCTGCGAAGATTTATTTTCCCAAAAACACGATTCTCCCACTTGCACGGCTTCCCTAGAAAACAGTTCATTCGCTGACAGATTTGTCATACATTCCAGAAGAACCGTGACTTTCCCGTCCACTTCCCCTTCCCACTCTTCCAGCACCAGCGAGGAAAGGTTTAAGGGGCGCTCAATGGTTATCATGCCTTTTCCTTCGCGAAGCTTCCGATGACGCTCAACCTTCTTCTTTCCTTCCTCACCGAAAACCTCCATCGTGGCAATATAATACCGCTTCTCATTGCCCGACTGCATAACCAGTTCTTCCGCATAGGCCGACTTCCCGCTTCCGCTTCCGCCAGTTACCAGATAAATCATTGCCGCCCCTGCCTTCCTAAAGCAAACTAAAGTTCTCCAACTTCCTCCAAAACATCCTTAACCTCTTACGGTTCATCCACAAATCAATAAAGCTTTTTAAACTTTCCCAATTCCTTCTAAAACCCCTAAAACTCTTCCAGTTCCTCTAAAAACTCCTTAAACTCTTTCTTTGCTTCTTCAATAATTCCCTGATCATAAGTATCTAATGCTTTTTCGTACTTATGCAGGGCGGCTTCGATGTAAGCCCGCTTATCGCCGATGCTTTCCTCGTAAACCCTCTCGCCCCGAAGCAGCAGATATTTATTTTCTTCTCTGTCCCTGGGGTGAATTTTCAGGTAGGACAGGGTTTTTAAGCGCTCCTGGATCTCTTCGTCGGTCATGTCCACATCTCTTCCCCGGAACACCTGCTTTTTCACCGCCTGGGTAGACAATACTTTAACCTCCACTTCCAGAATCGAGTTGATATCGTAGGTATAGGTCACATCCACGGCCTCTTCCCCGGCTTTTGCCGGAGGTACTTCAATCAGCAGTTCCCCCAGAGAAAGGTTGTTTGCCGCCAGGCGGCTTTCGCCCTGGAGCACGTTAATGCGGATTTTGCTCTGATTGTCCCGAACGGTGTACAGACGTTCTGTCCGGCTGGTGGGAATAACGGTATTGCGGTCGATAATCGGGCAGAATAACCCGTCCTCAAAATACCCTTTTTCCCACTCCCGAACAACCTCTGTTCCCAGGGTAAATGGGCACACATCCGTTAAGATAACCTCTTTAATGGCGTCCTGCCGCTCCTTCATCGCTGCCTGGATCGCCGCACCCAGGGCTACCGCCTCGTCCGGGTTCACATTTGTATCGGGCAGGGCCTTGAAGAGCTTGCTGACAAACCGGCGGATAATCGGACTTTTCGTCGCCCCGCCGACCAGAACCACCTTATCAATATCCGAAAGGCGGATGTGTGCGTCGGAAAGGCTTCTCTTTACCGGCTGGCGGATGCGATCGAGAAGTTCCCTGCAGGCTTCCTCGTATTTTGCCATTTCCACATCCATGCTGTATACTTCCCCGTCAATCTTGCACTGCATGGTGGAAACCCGTTTTTCGGAAAAGCCAATCTTACATAAATCTGCCTGCTTGTGAATATGGCGCAGGGTTTTTTCATCCAGGGCAAGCTTATTAATCTGCGAAAACTTCTCAAAAAACATGGATTCCAGCACTTCGGTAAAGTCTTCTCCCCCAAGGAAGTTATCCCCGGCCACGGCGCGGACTTCCAGTATGCTATCAAATAATTCAAGGATGGAAACATCAAAAGTTCCTCCCCCTAAGTCAAACACCAGAAAACGCGCCCGCTTCTGGCTCTGGTACAGTCCGTAGGCGATGGCGGCTGCCGTAGGCTCGCTGATAATCCTCTCCACCTTAAGTCCTGCCAGTTCCCCGGCTTTTTTCGTGGCCCGTCTTCTTGCGTCGTTAAAATAGGCGGGAACGCTGATAACCGCTTCCGTAACTTCCTCACCCAGATAATGCTCGGCGTCTTCTTTTAATGCCCGCAGCACAAAGGAAGAAAGCTCCTCCGCGGTAAATTCCTTGTGCAGAAGCTTAAACTTCCGATTGCTCCCCATATCCCGCTTAAATACGCCTGCTGCACTTCCCGGATATAAAAGCCTGCGCTCGACTGCAGAATCGCCTACATAAATCTGCTCTTCTTCATCCATGCTGACAACCGAGGGCGTAAGATGTTTCCCCAGACGATTGGGTATGATTTTCGGCCCGTCTTCGGTAAAGCAGGCAATCAGGCTGTTCGTGGTTCCTAAATCAATTCCAATAATCATGATGTTTTCCTCTTCTTTTTATTCTTCTTTAATGTTCAATATTTTCTGTCTAATGATTAAGAATATATTCTTTTGCCCTTATAGCTTCCTGGCTGAAAGGATTAATCTCATGGGCTTTTTCCAGGTACTCCAGGGCTTTCTTGGTTTCTCCCAGGCTCTCATAATACCGTCCCAGATACAGCCAGCTCTCAAAACAGCCCTTAAATACACAGTCCTTGCACGGACTTGCGGTCTGCATATCCCAGAGAAGCTGTTCCCCTTTTTCGGTTTCCCCTATCGCCAGATAACACCAGGCGATATTGGACATCCGGGCTGTCCCGTAGGCTTTAAATCCCAGGTGATTTTCAATGGTTCTTCCGCTTTTTTCCAGTTCATCCAGGGCCGCCTGTCCGTGTATTTTAGCCTCTTTTTTCTGTCCGGACATCACATAGCACCGGGCCAGATAAGCTTCATAGTAAAAACGCTGGGACGGTTCAAGTTCTCTGGCAAGAGCCTTTTCATAGCAGGAAATCGCCTTTTCATAATCCATCAGCATTTCCATATAGAGGTCGCCCAAATCGCTGTAATACTGTGCTTCTTTCCCGGACGGAGCATTTTGAATTCCCTCTTTACACCAGGCAATAGCCTTCTTTGCATCGCCCCTTTTCATCCACACATCACTGATATCCGAGTAATGATCGCTCCTGTCCTTTGTGTGTTCATAGCACTCCAAAGCCTTGTCAAACTCACCGATATCATAGTAGGAATCGCCCATTTTTTTCCATAAAAAAGCATAGTCCGGCCACAATTCCAGCGCCTTTTTATACCAGGCAAATGCCTTGTCAAACTCCCGCAGATCCCAGTAGCAGGAAGCCATGTTCCGATAGGGAAGCCGTTCCTTTTCCTTTCCCAGTTCCACCGCTTTTTCCAGACATTCCAGCGCTTTATCATAGTTTTTTAACGAACGGTAGCAGCAGGATAAATTATTCCATACGATACTGTCCTCCGGCGAATATTCCAGCGCCTTTTCATAGTCCTTAATCGCCAGTTCCAGTTCCATGGCGTCGCTGTAAATCAAGCCCCTGCACACCAGATAGTAGGTGCTCTCCCGGATGGCAAGCTGCTTGCTGATATAGTCGATAGCCTTTTCAAAATCTTCCCTGCAGCAGTAAGTATCATAGCGATCCCGGTAGTAATCCGAAAGCTTTTCATAGGTCTTGCGATAGCCGGGTTCTAACTCTTCCACCTTTAGAAAATTCTCCGCAGCCAAATCGGCCTTGTCCATGCCCTCATAGCAGAGCGCACGGTTATAGTAAAGTTCCGGGCTGTTCTTATAGGAAGGCTCTGCCTTCTGGTAGTTTTCCAGGGCAAGCTGATATTTCTTCATTTCCAGGAACACATTTCCCCGGATCAGACGGTACTGCAGCCGCTCATCGTTTTGGTCGATAGCCTTCTGAAGATGGTCAAGCGCCTGGTCAAATTCATCCTCGTCCCAGTAAAGCAGCCCCTTTTCGTACTCGACCTCGGACTTGTCTTCGATATCACAGTCCTCACCGTCAAGTTCCGTAAAAAGTTCATCTAAAAGCTGATGAGGAACCTTCCTGTCCTCGTTATTTTCTGCAAGATTTCGCAGGATTTTTGCCTCAAAAAGCTTCATCCTCGGAGAAAATTTTACCTCATTTTCCCTTGCCCGATCGATAACGTTTTTCCCGTCCTCATACTGTCCGTAGTAGAAAAATACCTCGGCGGCAAACAGATAAGGTTTATAGTAACCGGGATAAATATTGACGGCGCTGTGGTAGTCATTCACCACCTGCTGGGCACGTTTCATCTCGTAAAATGCCTCCTGGCGAATAACATAGGCCGGATAATAGCCCTCATCTTCATTCACAATCTGGTCACAGACATCTACCACCTTTTCAAACTTTCCTGCCTGCAAAAGCACACTTGCAAGATAGCGCATATAGTCTAAGCGATCTCCTGTATCCTCTTCTGCTTCAATCGCCATGTGCAGAAAGTTTTCGGTTTCCTCCTGCTGTTTTAATGCCTGACAGCAGCCCGCAAGCATGTAACAGCAGGCCCCCTTGCGGCTTCGGATTTTCTCATCTTCCTTGGAATCTGTCGTGGCTTTTTCCGTCAGTTCCAGACGCCGCTTCAGCAGAGGAAGGCTTTCTTCATACTTTTCCATGGCATATTTAATACGGCTGAACAGGTTGCAGTACTCGTATTCCTCTTCTCCCGCAGGGTCAACATTTTCGGCGATCGCCTCGGCTTCCTCCAGCTTTTCGTTCTGGAAAAGACACCAGCCAAGCCGCAGCCATAATTTCTGTCCGGAGAGTTCATGATAGGTTTCCCCTTTTTCCAGAGCTTCCCTGATCTCGACAATCAGTTTTTCATTCGCTGTTTCCAGATAAGCGGTCAGTTCGTCGCTGCGCGGGTTCACCTGTAAAAGCTCCAGGAATAAATCCCTCGCCTTAAAATACTCTTCCTTCTCCAGACAGTAACGCCCGCTCCAGTATTTTGCCATGTAATGTTCCGGTTCCCGGGATAAGATCTCCTGGCAGAACTTATTAGCCTCCTCCTTCTCCCCTCCGCTCCACAGCGCCTGTGCCGCCGTAATCCAAAGATAGAAATCAAAACCGTATTTCGAGGTTAATTTTCTGACAAGTTCCAGGCTTTCCGCAATCTTTCCTTCCTTTTCCATCAGTCGGATACGCTCCACATCCTCATAAGGGTGGTAGAGATCAAAGGCTTCCAGATCATCAAGTTCCTGCAAAAGCCCTTCGCTTTCCCCTTCATCAATCCTGCGCTTAATCCCCAGATAAGCGTCGATATATCCGTCGCCGTTGACATTTTCCCCATCAAGGCTTCGGTATTCCAGCAATTCGTAGGGCATAAAGGTTTCATTTTCAATATAGTAAAACATAAAGTTTAAAAAATCATCCGGAAATTTCTGTTCAAGTTCTTCCCGATCCTCACGAAGCGAAAAAATCTCGTCCACAAGCTTCCACACCGAATGGGGGATGCGGATATGATCCATTAAAAACCGGACAAACTTATCCCTGGCCTCCAGCGCCGTATCCAGTTCGTCACATACCGGATCGGATAAAACCTCCCTCCATTTTTCTACCTTATAGCGGGAAAGCACATCCAGATAAAACGCCTCCACGCGGTCAATCCAGAGATCTACCTCGTTTTTTTCTTTAACTTCTCCCTCGTTTTCTTTCTTTCGGGCAAAGGCTATTCCTTCCTCATAAGCCTGACGAAGCCGCTTAAACCCTTCCGGATCATCTTCCGGATTTACCGACTTTAGGGCCGTGCGGTAGGCATCACTGATTTTCTCTTCATCCTTGGTTTCTTCCAAACCCAAAATATGAAAAATTAATTCTTTCTCCATGGTTTCCTCCATTCTGTGCACGCTTCACAGCATATCCCACCATTTGGGCGCAAACAGGTGTATGCTTTAGATCTAAGATAAGTGTTCATATTCTTTTATTTTTATCTGTGAAAAAGTGGACATCTGCCCATAAACAGCCGCTGCCATATCCAAAAGCGGAAACACAGCCACGGCACCCGTCCCTTCTCCCAGGCATAAATTTCCATAAATAATCGGTTCAAGCCCAAGGGCCTGCAAAACCATCTTCCCCGCCGGTTCTGCTGAAAGATGGGAGGCCAGCATAAAATCCTTTGCTGCCGGGCTGAGTGCTGCTGCTATAAGCGCCGCCGCTCCGGAAATCAAACCGTCGATAATCACAGGAATCCGATAGATTGCTCCGCCTAAAAACACCCCGGTCAGACCGGCCAGATCCAGCCCGCCCACCTTGGAAAGCACATCCACAGCATCCCTTCGATCCGGCTTCCACAGAGATATTCCCTGACGGATAACGGAAAGCTTCTTTTGAAGCCCTGCATCGCTTAACCCTGCTCCCCTGCCGGTAACCTGCTCCGGCTTGACATTAAGCAGCACGGAAAGCACGGCGCTGCTGGTCGTCGTATTCCCGATGCCCATCTCTCCGGTAGCTAAAATCCTGTATCCGTCTTCCTTTAACTCCCGCACAAGTTCAATTCCTGTTTCGATTGCCTTTAGCACCGTTTCCCGTTTTATTGCAGGTTCCCGGATAAAATTTCTTGTTCCCGGCATAAGCCGGCAGTTTCTGACCGGATATTTTCCTGTGCCGTAGGCAGAAAGCGGATGTTTTATCCCGATATCGACCGGAAGCACGAAAGCCCCGGCCCGTTCTGCCATAATACAGACACAGCTTTCTCCCCGGGCAAAGTTTTCGGCTACAACAGCCGTCACCTCCTGCCCGGTCTGGGTCACTCCCTCCTCGACAATCCCATTATCTGCACAGAAAACGACAACTACCTTTTTTCCGATATCGATAAACGGGTTTCCCGTTATTCCCGCGATTTTAACCACGGCATCCTCCAGCCAGCCCAGACTGTTTAAGGGCTTGGCAATCTTATCCCAGTGCTCGCCTGCCTCCCGGGCTGCTTTTTGGTTAAGTCCCGAAATTGAGCCGATTATTTCCTTTATTTTTTCCTCTGTCTTTTCTTTTATCCTCTTCTTGCTTTCAATCTCTGTTTCCAATTCCATCTCCATGGCTTCCTCCCTGCAGGAAAATAATGTAGACCGGATTTAATGCCTTTGGCATATGATACGAACCTCTTGGCTCCAAATGTGTCACTGCCACCTGGACAATTTCATAAGAAGCAAAGGAAAACTTATGAAGCAGTTCTATGCAGGCCGAAAGGGTTTCCAAGGTTACTGCATTAATCACCAGCCTTGCCCGGGGATTTTTTTCCAAAACCACCTGGACAATCCCGGACAGTGCTCCATTCGATCCCCCGATAAAAACATGTGTGGGTGCCGGAAGAGCGGTTAAAACCTCCGGGGCTCTCCCGTGGATAACTGAAAACTGCCCATAGTGAGGAACCCATTTTTCGCAGTTTTTTTTGATAAGTAAAACGCCCTCTTCCTCTTTTTCTATCGCATAAACCTGGCTTTTTTCTCTTCTCAAAGGCATAACCTCTGCTTCCATCCGGCAAAGCTGTCTGGCGGCTTCCACAGCCACCGAACCGGTTCCCGCACCCACGTCCCAGAAAACAGCCCCCGGCGTTAAATCCAGCTTTGCCAGGGAAACCGCACGGATCTCACTCTTGGTCATGGGAACTGCCCCGCGGATAAATGCACTGTCCTGCATAAACGGATTCTCCTTATTATCTCTTTTTCTTTTCCTTCATCTGTTCCTCCCTACCGATATTCCACATACCAGTACACAGCCCCGGTCACGGCAAAGTAAAACCAGGTTGCCGGGTTGGAAAACCAGGTGGTAAAGAAGGAAAGTGCCATATACATAGCCATCTGGGCATAAAACACATGGCCTACAGGATTTTTTATGTAGGAAATTCCGCGAACCAGAAGCGCACAGACCGCTCCCAGGATTATGCCAAAGACAACTACACCCAAAAATCCAAAATCATAGTAGGCATCATAAATCAATGTCAGCGTTGTCAGTTCCGGCTTGGTGCTGTAAATCGGATAGACCACCCATTCCGGCTTTAAAAATTTCAGCCCCGTAAGGGCAAAGACGGGAAAAAGCATCCGCCGCCCCAGAGTGTAGGCGGCAAGCTCCTCCACCAGACAGTTAAAATTGTCGTAATTATTCGCTATATAAATGTACGGCTGCGTGATAAAGATAGGCGTAGCCGGATTTTTCATGGCAAAGATTCCGTTCAGATACTCCACACTGTGGCTCCGGGCAACCGTCAGCACCAGATAGGCCGGGATCATCAGCCCCGCCACCAGAAAGACGCGGATAAAGGGCAGTCTGTGTTTCACGGAAAGAAAGGTAAATACAGCCATTCCCACAGCAAATATCAGCTGAAACCGGGAAACACAGAGTACCGGGATAAAAAGGCTTATCAGGGTAAAGATAAGGACGATAATTCGTCTTCCCCTGCGGTGAACGTCCATCGCCATAAAGAAGAGGACAGCCAGTGAAGGAGTCAGTACACAGGAAACCGTAAAATAATGAAGGCCGCTGATATGGAAATAGGAATAGGCGTGAGGCATATCACGCACAAACAGCGGGACATAGCCCAAAAGCAGCACTTCCAGAAGGAATGCCGCCAGAGAAATCAGCGTTACAGCTATAACCGATACAAACAGGGTGTGTTCATACCGCCGAAATTCCCGCCTGCTCTCCTGCGGGAGGACGGGTAGTCTGCCGCCGGCCTGTTTTTTTATCCAATGCGGCATCTTCGGCGGGCCTGCCCAGGTTTCGGTCAGGGAAAAGCTGCCGTAAAAGGCCAGAACCACAGCCAGAAAACAAAGCCAGGTCATGATCTGCCACTGGCTCTGAAGACGGCTTAACTTCAGGCAGGAAATCGCCTGCCCGCCGACAAAAAAGAGGCCAAAAAGCCCCCGAAGGTGAATAAAACTGCCAGAAGCCCTGTAATCCTTCCAGTACAGATACAGGGCTCCGGCCATAAGTACCAGGCCGGACGGAAAAAACCACCCGAGCCTGGAAAAAATAAAACTTATCACATAGGTAATCAGATAAATTCTCATTGATTTATAAACTCTCTCATGAAATTCTCAACTTCTGTAGTCGTTGCAAAACCCATGGCCTGATCGGCTACGGCCTGAAGTTCTTCGGTGCTGTACTCCGTGATCATCTTTCTTGCACGCAGAATCGCGGAGGGGCTCATGCTGAATTCATTTAAGCCGAAAGCCAAAAGCAGAGGAATCATCATCGGATCGCTGGCCGCCTCGCCGCACATGCCAACCATAATCCCTTCTTCTCTTGCACAGGTAATGATCCGCTTAATGCTTCTGAGCACTGCCGGGTTAAAGGTGGAATACAGGTAGGAAATCTTATCGTTGCCGCGGTCTACGGACATGGTGTACTGGGTTAAGTCATTCGTTCCGATACTGAAGAAATCCACTTCCTTGGCAAAGATATCTGCAATCAGTGAAGCTGCCGCAGTTTCTACCATAATACCTAACGGAATATCTTTATTAAAGGCAAAACCCTTGTCGGTAAGTTCTTGCTTAATCTCCTCCACTAATGCCTTAACCTGACGGTATTCATCGATACAGGTAACGAGCGGAATCATAATCTTAATGTTTCCAAAAGCGGAAGCGCGAAGGAGTGCACGAAGCTGCGGACGGTATACATCATCCTTCCGATCCAGGCAGAAGCGGACTGCACGGTAGCCCAGGAACGGATTCTCATCCTTTTCCAGACCCATGTAGGGGATCTCCTTATCGCCGCCGATATCCAAAGTGCGGATAATTACGGGTTTGCCGTTCATCGCAATGGCAACCTTTTTGTAAGCCTCAAACTGCTCTTCCTCCGTAGGCATGGCATCCCTATCCATGAATAAAAACTCTGTTCTGAACAGACCTACGCCCTCGCCGTCGTACTGGAGAACCTTGTCCACATCCTCGGGCTTGCCGATATTGGCCACAACCTCCACATGAACACCGTCCTTGGTTACGGAAGGCCTGCCGATGTACTGCTCTAATTCCTTCTTTTCCTTTAAGAATGCTGCCCTCTTTCCCTGATACTCCGCTAAGATGCTGTCCTCGGGATTGACAAGAACCGTTCCGTCCGTACCGTCCAAAACCAAAACATCCCCGTTCTTTACCTCATTAAGGATACCAGTTAAGGCAACCACGGCCGGGATCTCTAAGGCCCTTGCCAGGATAGCGCTGTGGGAGGTTCTCCCGCCCAGTTCGGTTACGATTCCTGTTACATTTGCCGGGTTGATGCCCGCGGTCATGGAAGGGGTTAAATCCTTTGCCAGGATAATGCTTCCTTCCGGCAGTGCAGCGATATCCACGGATTCCACACCCAGAAGAACCTTCTGCATCCGGGTCTTGATATCCTTCATATCGGCAGCCCTCTGCTGCATCAGTTCATCGCCCATGGAAGCGAATACATTCGCATAGTTGGTGCAGACGGTTTCAATGGCGAATTCGCTGTTGACGCTGTCGTTGGTAATCATAGCTTCGATTTCGCCGGTAAGCATGGGATCGGAAAGAAGCATAATATGTCCATTTAAAATCTCGGCTTCCTTCTCGCCTACCCTCTGTGCCAAATCCGCAGCCAACGCCTCGGTCTGCTTCATACTGGTTTCCAGCGCTCCCTTAAAACGCTGAACCTCTGCTGCTGCATCGGTGATATTCTCCCTCTTAATCACCAATTCCTTTTCTTCGACAATAACAACCTTTCCAATTCCTATTCCTGCCGAAGCTCCTGTTCCCTTGTACATAAATACTACCTCCTCATGAATAATCTATGTCCAAGCCCGGGATTTTCCGATCCGGATTTACCGGGCACCATCCCGGGCCTGTCATCAATTTTATGCAACTGCCGATAACGATAAAACCTTACTCTCCCAGTCCGTCATTGACAATCTTCACGATGGCGGCTAACGCCTCTTCTTCATCCTCTCCCTCACAGATGAATTCCAATTCACTCCCGCACTTAATGCAGGCACCTAAAACACTCAGCACACTCTTGGCATTAGCCATCGTATGACGGTGATGGAAATTTATAGAAGATTTATATCGAATTGCTTCTTTACAGAGAATTCCTGCAGGCCGCAGATGAAGCCCGCTTGGATTTTTAATCACTACCTTTGCCTTTACCATCCTGTCCCTCCGTTACTGCCTGTTTCCTCTGCCGATGCATCCCCGGAAAATTCGGGCGTTTGCTGGCTGCTGTCCCCGGCAGCGGCTCCGCTTTCGGTTTCGGTTTCACTACCCGGGGCTGTATCGGTTTCCGAGCCGGAAGCCGATTCGGTTTCACTGTGTCCGGGACTTAAGGCTCCAACCTGATTGCTTCCTGCCGGCGTATGATCTTCTTCGCTCGAACTTTCCTCCGTTTCCCTGCGGCTTTCCTTCGTCGAAACAATGACCTGGAAATCCGAATGTCCCACCAGGAGAACTTCTTCTAATCCATCAATCGTCAGCACGCCCTGATGCGTGCCGGGAAGCATCTGGGAAACATCCATCTCCACGCTGAGATCCGAAACTTCAATCCCTTCCAGATCGGCGTTTAACCCCTCTAAGGTAATCTCCACCGAATCGCTGCTGTATTCATAGAGATAGGCACTGTTTTCTCCCTCTTCAATAATCCGGTTCGTCGGCACAATTAAGGTCTTCTGTTCCAGCTTCTCCACCTTTAATCGGACAGTTACCTGGCTGTTCCATGGAATACTGATATTTTCCTTATCCGGCAGATAATCCTCGACATCCACTACAATCACCCGGTCTTCGGTTGCGCCGTCCAAGTTCAGCACGCTCCCGGGAATCCGGATCGACGGGATGGAGGCAATCACCGATTCCACACCGATGACCGATACTGTATCTGCGGAGGTTTCCATCCCCATATAGCGGCAGTTCTCTGCCGGCTCACCGCTGACATCAAACTCTAATGCCAGTACCTTGGTTTTCATCACATAGACGGTGTAGGCTATTTCCTTCACATTCATGCTTACCCGCTCGTCAAGGCTGAGTTTATTGCCGTTGGCATCATAAAAAATCGGAACGGCGGTGTTTGCGGTTTCCGCACGGATATCCTGAATATTAATCTCCACACCTACCGAGTTAATCCGGCCGATAATGGATTCCGGCCCGCGAAGCGTTACCATCTTCGGATGAAGTTCAATCCGGTCAACCTCATAGCCGGCTGCCGGCGTACCCTGCGGGTTGACCTGCAGATCAAAATCTTTTTCCTGGATCTGTTCGGTCTTTACCCGGATAACGCCCGGCTTTACCGCTACGGATTCCAGAAGATAATCCTTATTATTTAAGACTTCCACAGAAACAGGAACCGTACCCGTGGCCGGATAATAATCTGCCAGGTTAATATAGGCTCTGAAATCCGCCGCAGAAACGCTGTTCTGATCCATGCTGTGCACCTGATAATTTACGGTAACCGTACTTTTTTTCGTGTCCAGTTCATAGGCCAGACCCGCATTCTCCAAAACCGCCGCATTCTGCACTTCTAACGGAATTTCCCTGGATCGGTTTTCCAAAGGATTGGAAACACTCACCACGGCAAACCAGATAAAGAAAGCAATAATGACGGAAAGTATTTTCAGTCCAAGATTACGTGTGAGTATTTCTTTCATTCTTTAGCCTCCCCTTCCATAATTTAAACTTGCTGGTGGAAGCGGTGCCGGCTTCGTCATTATCGGATAAAATCTTCCGCAGACCTTCCCCGTCACTGACCCGGGTAAGCTTTCCTCCCTCGGCCACCGTAACGCGCCCGGTTTCCTCCGAAACAATAATGGTAAGGCTGTCTGTCGTTTCCGAGATGCCTACGCCAGCCCGGTGCCGGGTTCCCAGATCCTTACTGATAGTCATATTGTCCGAAAGAGGAAGGTAGCAGGTTGCCGCCGTTACACGTCCTCCCCGGATAACCACTGCCCCGTCATGAAGGGGCGTATTATGTTCAAAGATATTAATGAGCAGCTGACTGCTGACCAGACCGTTAATCTCTATCCCGGTTCGTTCGATTTCTTTTAATGTATCGTTTTTTTCAATGACCATGAGTGCTCCCGTCTTTACCTTGGCCATCTCAAAGGTAGCCTTTACTATCTCATTCACGGTTTTATCCGAAAAACTGCTCTCTTCCTTCCCGTCATCAAACAGGCGGATATTGTTTAAAAGTGTCTGGCTTCCCAACTGTTCCAGCGCCTTTCTAAGTTCCGGCTGAAAGATAACCAGAAGTGCCGTAGCTGCAATTGCCGCCGTCTTCTCCAAAAGCCAGAGAATCGTCCGCAGTTCAAACAGCGCCGCCAGAAGCATAAATGCCAGAATTACTGCCAATCCTTTTAACAAAGTCCATGCCCTTGTATTCTTAATCCAGTACAAAATTTCATAAATCAAAAAGGCGATAATGATAATTTCCACCAGATTGGAAATGCTGATTCTCTGCAAAAATGACAGCCAGGAGCGAAGAACATTCAAAAGTTCCGCCATGGTGCCAGATTCCTCCCTTCTCAGGATTCATTCCTTTTATTAATTCTCTGCACCTTGATATCCGGTGCACTCACGGCGATCTTCGGAACCGCCTTAACATAGTAATAATAATCATCATCCTCATACTGCAGAAATTCCGTCCGTGAATAGTCCACAGCAAACAAAAAAAACTGAACAACAAACGCCAGCAAAACCGAAACCAGCGCCCCCAGGGCCACAGACCCAATGGATAAATTTACATTGAGTTTGGAATCCCCGATAAAAATTACCGCCAGTTCAACTACCATCCCCGCTGCGATGGCTACCGTCCAGGCATAGGCCATGGACCGGTTCCGGATAAGAAACACCACGACAACCGTAAGCGCGAAGGCCAGCACCATTAAGATCATCCTATCGTTAGAAAAAATGCTTTTTAATACCTGCCCGTACTTCTGCGCAATATCCGTCGCGGCCGTACCTGCCAGCACCCCGGCGTTCTGCTTGGCATAAACTAAAAGATAATAGAGGAAAATGCCAAAACACATGGGGATCGCCGAAAAAATCCCGCAGGACAGTCCCACCACTAAAGGAACCACATAGGGAATCTGAAGGAAAAATAATACCGGTGTCAGCACCATAAGGTAAGAATCTCCCGGCTGAAGAGCACCGTATAAAATCATGGCGATCACCACAAAAATCCCGGTAATCACTGCCAGTTCCATGGATAACCCCGATAAATGAGCCAGCATATACACTGCTGCGATAAAGGAGGTGGCACTCAGCGGAAGAAACGCACACAAACAGCCAAGAATCAGCGGAAACATCGGGCCGTTAAGTTTTTCTAAAAAGCCCAGTTGCCTGTTCAGCAGAAGAAATACTGCCAGCGCATAGAAAAATTTCAGTGCCGGGTTAAGATAAAAATTATACCTCGCATAGAAGGCTTTCAGACGTTCCTTAAATACCAGAAGACCTATCATGCCGAATGCCCTCCTTTGTTATCTCCCTTTCCCGGTTCTGCTGCATGTAGCGCTTTTCCAGACGCCTTAGCTTCGCCACATACACCCGCATACCGCCTCTGGCATACGCATACCGCCGTCGGTAAACGAAAAAAACAAGCAGCAGGTAGAGCAAAAGGCCCGCAAAATAAAGCAGGGCAAAATGTTTTCCCAGATCAAGAAGCATCTCCATCTGAAGGCTGCTCAAAAGTTCTTCCAGGTGATACAGTCCCCACAGCACCGCTGCCAGACAGCAGCAGAACGTATATCCGAAAAATGCGGCCATCAGATGGCTGCTGATATAATCGCTTTTAAAATAACGGTTTAACGGGAAGATTTTTTTTCCTTCTTTTTTTTCAAACATGGCAATTCCTGTCATTAATTTGATTTTCTCTTCATTCAGCATATTGCCGCTCCTTCTTCCAGAAATGTCAAGACTTTCCTTGTCATATCAATTAAGTATACCATATAATTCTTATCTTTGCGAGGGGGTATGCTAAATTTTTCATAAATTTTAAGAGGGATGTAAAGGTTACTGTTCACATAGGTCTGCGCACTTGCTGCGCTGACCGTAGGTTAAACTGGGCCAGTGAGCAAAAATCCCATCGACGAAGGCGATTTTCATGGATTTTTGCCTGTTGCTGTGAACGTGTGAACAATAACATGTAAAGAAGGGCGCTAACTAAGGGGGAGAAGGAGGGGGACATGTTCCGTCGTCACCACGCTCTCGCTCCGCAAAAGAACGCAGCGGACGCTAAACTCGAAAAGACCTCGTTAAGCGCCGGCGTTTTTTGAGGGGATTCCTCACGGAACATGTCCCCCTCCTTCTCCTGCCAACGGTGACATAAAGCATTAAAAAAACTGCCGTGAAATGCTTGCGGCAGTTTTTTTTAAGAGAATGTTGAATAAAACTTTAAAATGTATTATTGCACCATGTTTTTGGATAGCTGCTTTGAATAGCTGCTTAGGAAAGCTGGTCGAGCACCCAATTTACATCGTCTGTCGTTTTCAGCTTTTCCAGACGTTCCTGGTCTTCGAGCAAGGTGCAGAGTTTGCTTAAAAGATCCAGATGCTCGTCACCGATTCCGGCGATGCCGAAGACGAGCTGGGCTTTTTCCGCGCCGAAATCTACGCCTTCCGGATACTGGAAGAATACGATTCCGGTTTTCTTTACTGTACCTTTGGCCTGGGTCGTTCCGTGGGGAATGGCTACGCCCATGCCGATGTAGGTGGATACCAGTTTTTCCCGCTCCTGCATGGCGTCAACGTAGGTGTGATCGACATAGCCAAGTTTAACGAGCATCTCTCCGGCGGCCTGGATGGCTTCTTCCTTGCTTACCGGGGTTTGTCCAAGATGAATGCCGTCACCGATAATGACCTGCTTCTTTACCGGGACATCAGGAATAACGATATCTGTGTTTTCTCCGGTTTCGGAAACGGCAGGGGCGTCCCCGGTGGTCAGCTGTACGTATAAAGCGTCTAAGGCAGGGTCGGCCAGGAAGTTTCCGATGGTGATGAGCTGGGCCTGAGGCGCGGATTTCTTGGCGCGGTCGGCCAGGGTTGTCTGTACGACGGCGATATCGCAGTCGGAAGGGATATTATCTACGGATGTATTGGTTACGGTGATATCCGGGCGGTTGGCTTTGATGCGGTTGCGGAACTTTGTTGCGCCCATAGCGGACGAACCCATACCCGCATCACAGGCAAAGATAATTTTCTTGATTCCGACAGCGTTTTCGATGGTTCCGGGAACAGACGGAGTTTCTCCCTTTGCCTGGGCTTTCATGGCTGCCATCTCGCTCTGGGCTTCTTCCAGGCTCTTTCCTCCGGCCATTTTTACCAGCACCGAGGCAGCGGCGAAGGAAACACCTGCTGAGATAATTACACCGATAATCACCTTAAACATATCCGGGCCGGGTGTCATCATCAGGTAAGCGATGATGGAACCGGGGGATGCCGGGCCGGACAGACCGCAGCCCGTCATATTAAACCAGAAAATACCAACGATACTTCCCAGAATCGGGGCAATAATGACCAGCGGATTCATCAGGATATAAGGGAAGTAAATTTCATGGATTCCGCCCAGAAGATGGATAATTACCGCACCGGGAGCGGAGTCTTTGGTTGCCTTATCTTTACAGAAAAACATATAGGCTAACAGTACGCCAAGGCCGGGTCCGGGGTTGGGTTCCAGCATGTACATAATCGATTTTCCCGTTTCGGCGGCCTGCGCCGTGGCAATGGGGGTAAAAATGCCGTGGTTGATGGCATTATTTAAAAACAGTACCTTTGCCGGTTCGATGAACACGGCAATCAGAGGAAGAACCTCATGCTCTACCAGGGCATTTACACCGCCGGAGAGAACCTGAAGGATTCCGCTCATTACCGGGCCGATCACGATATAGCCGAGCATGGCCAGAAGCATACCGATAATTCCGGCGGAAAAGTTATTAATCAGCATCTCGAAGCCTGCCGGCATACGGCCTTCCATGGCTTCGTCAAATTTCTTAATGCAAAAGCCTGCCAGAGGTCCCATAACCATAGCAGCCATCAGCATCGTAATGTCCGTGTTGCTCATAATCGCGCCGATAACGGCAATTGCGCCGACCACCCGGCCCCGGTCGCCGCCGATCATCCGGCCTCCGGTCGAAGCGATTAAAATAGGAATCAGATAGGTCAGCATCGGGCCGACCATGCTGTTAAATCCTTTATTGGGTATCCACCCGGTATCAATAAACAGGGCGGCAAGAAAACCAAAGGCAATCAGCGCACCGATATTGGGCATAACCATTGCCGATAAAAATTTGCCGAATTTCTGTACATTATTCTTCAACGATACTCCTCCTCGTTCTGGGCGAAAGCGTCGAAGAACTGATTAGATAAAAAGGTTCGTCTTCACACAAGTGTTGACATCCGGGGCTCCCTCTCCCCGCTGCACCTCTACAAAACTTCTACATGAAACCTGCGGCAGTCTTCTAAGAAGTCTTCCGACAATTTTCCGTCCGAAACAACGATGTCCACCTCGGCCAGACTGCAGATATTAAATGTACTCTTTTCTCCGATTTTTGAAGAGTCAATCAGGACAATGGTCTGTTCGGACTGACGTATCGCGGTCTGCTTAAGCACCGCCTCGTCATTGCTCCCACAGGTAAAACCCGTCATTTTATGGTAGCTGGTCACTCCTAAAAAAGTCTGGTTAAAGTTCACCCGCTCCAATTCCTTTACCGCCGAAATCCCGTACACACTCTGGCTGTAGCGGTTTAACCTTCCGCCGGGAAGAATCACCGTGGGCCGTGAAAGACTGGCCAGTTCCGTGGCGCAGCTTAAACCCGTTGTATAGATCAGGTTTGACTGATCGGGAAACTGGTGGGCCAGCATGGTCGTCGTACTTCCCGAATCGATAAAAATCGTCGTGTCCGGCCGAAGCAGGGAAAGGGCTTTTTCGGCAATGAACTGTTTTTCCGGAATATTGCGGACAGAGCGCTTGCTTAGATAGTCGTCCGTCCCAATCACCATCTGCACCGACTTTGCCCCTCCGTGAATCCGCACAATTCTCTTGGCATTGTCTAAAAGTTTCAAATCGGTGCGCAGAGTCATCTCCGATACCTGCGGAAAAGCTTCCTTAATTTGAGAAAAACTCACCGTTTCATTCTTATTAATCAGTTCAACAATCGCATTTCTGCGCATTTCCATAGAATCCAATAGAACCTCCCGTCTGTGCCAGGGCCCCGGACGGGAGGATGGCACGTTTTATTTTTCAATAAAGTTTTCCAGCAGGTACTCTTCTGCCTCCGGACACCATAAGCCCTGATGTGCGTCTACGATATCCGCTAAGGCAATCAGACGCTGATCCTTATTCTCCTCGCCCTTTGCCCGCAGATCCGTTAAAGCAGTCAGCGGCATGGAAAGCCAGGTATAGATTAATTTCTTTCCGCCGGGGATCTTCGGCAGGTTCAGCGTGGTTTCGGCTGCAGCGTCCAGTCCGCCGATATGGGTTACCATAACTGCCGGATTGATGCGCTTTGCGGCCGTAAGTTCCAGAGATTCAATCATATCTGCGGTATTTCCGCCCGTGGTTCCCATAACATGGGTTGAATTATAATGTACATCGTAAAAATTCATGGTTGCAGAAAACTTGCTGTCGGTCGGGCCGGCAAAGAAATTCAGACAGCCGTCACGTCCTAAAATCGCGCTGGACTGGGTTACTACCGCAGCTACCGGCGCATAGCAGAGAACATCATCATAACCGGTTCCGCCGGAAATCCGCAGAAGCTCAGCTACCGGATCATCAAATTTTCCGGTATTGACAAAATGAACTTCAATGCCTTCCTTGGCATACTCCTGCGGCGGGAAAAGCTGTGCTGCGCGATCCAGACGATCCTGATCCAAATCGGTTACAACCACCATCGAAGGACGCACATCCCTATGAAGAGCGTAGGTTAAGGCACCCAGACCCATGGGGCCTGCCCCTGCCGTAATTGCCAGTTTTCCGTTCTCTTTAATGCCCATCTGGTGCGTGTACACACCCATCTGCGTATGATAGGCAGCGTTAAATGCACCGATGCTGCAGGACATGGGTTCTGCAAGAGAAGCCTCATAATAGGCACGTCCCTTGTACTCTAAAAGGCATCCCAGTTCCATAACCTCTGCCGGGATAATGCAGTAGGTCGCATCCCCGCCGAAAAATTCATAGGAATAGCCCGGGCTCCACATGGTTCCCTTATAGTTTAATGCCGGCTGAAGGGTGAACTTCATTCCCGGTTTAAAGGTTTCCTGATGGTTCTTCCCTACCTTGACAATATCACCGGCAAACTCATGGCCCATAATCGCCGGATGTTCAGCTACATCATCATGAACACGTTTGTGCTTTTCGCCAAGGATGGCGCACTTGTAGGTTGACATACAGATGCTGTCCGATACTACCTTGACTAAAATCTCATCATCCGTGATCTCCGGCAGTTCAAATTCTTCCAGTCTTAAATCGTTTGCTCCATGTAATCTTACTCCCCTTGCTTTCATTATAAAACTCCTTTCTTATCATAACCTAAAATGTTCTGTTATTTCAACAATTATTTTCTTTTTCCTTCTATGATTTATAGAAAACTCCCGCTCATGAATAGAATGTCAATCTTCGGCTGAAGGTTATAAGGAATGAAAAACAACCTTCGGCATTAATTCTTTAATAACCTCGTACTCTGCCGCCTGGGTTCCGCTGCACATAACGTTTGCCGCACCGGTTGCCGTGGAGAGGCGTACCGCTTCCTCAAGGCTCATCCCGGACTCTTCGGCTACGGCAAGGGCTGCAACAACGCTGTCGCCTGCGCCCACGGTGCTCCCCACCGGAACTTTCAGCCCCTCAGCATAAACGGTTCTGTCTTTGGTCACATAGAGCGCTCCCTCACTGCCCATGGACACTACAATTTTGGTTATGCCGTACTGTGCCATCAGTTTTTTTGCCGCTGCTTCTAATTCTTTCGGTGTGCTCAGGGTTTCATTTAACAGACGGGAAATCTCATGGTTATTGGGTTTAATCAGATAAGGGGACGCCTTTAATCCGGCTTCGAGCAAATCGCCGTCAGCATCAAGGATGACCTTGGCTCCGCTCTCCCTGCAGGCTTTTACCCAGGTTCCATAGGTATCCTTCGGCGCTCCCTTGGGAAGGCTTCCGGACAGAACAACGATATCCTCCTCTGACAGCTTTCCTAAAAGTTCCCGTAAAAGATCATTTAAAATATCTTCGGTTACGGTAAGCCCCGGTTCATTGATATCTGTGTTGGTATGACGTTCGGGGTCTACAACTTTCAGGTTCGTGCGCGTTTCTCCCGGGATAAAGTGGAAGCAGGATGCAAGATTCATCGCTTCTAAGGCCGATAAAATCGCCTTTCCCGTCCCTCCCCCAAGAATTCCTGCTGCAATGCTCCTGCTGCCCAGCTTGTCAATGACTTTTGAAACATTGATTCCTTTTCCGCCGGGATCCGTTCGCATTGCAGTTATGCGGTTTACACTGTCTACGGTGAACGATAAAATCTCCACCGTTTTATCCAGTGCGGGGTTAAGTGTTACCGTGTAAATCATACGGCGTCCTCCTTTTCTGTTGAATTAACAACTTTACTTTTGTTTCAACAATTTTAACCTTATAATAGCAGGTTTTTCATGGGTTGTCAACTGTTATTTCAAAAATTATGAAAAAAATTCCAAAAAAAAATCCCCTGTTTAAGGGGATTTTTTTGCCGGTCTGCTCCAGCACAGTTTTTGTATTTTTTACTCGTAGCGCAGAGCGTCGATGGGATCGGATTTTGCTGCCTTGGATGCCGGATAAAGCCCGAAGAAAATTCCCACCATGGCAGAAAAGCCTACGGCCAGTAAGACAACTAAGGGTTTGATTACCACAGGTACGCCAAGGGCCATGCCGCCGATGGACACTAAACCGGTTCCGATAATAATTCCGATGATTCCGCCCATCGCCGAAAGGATGGCGGATTCGGTTAAAAACTGAATAAGAACGTCGCGGGTTTTCGCACCAAGGGCTTTGCGGATGCCGATTTCCCTGGTTCGCTCGGTTACGGATACGAGCATAATATTCATAATGCCGATTCCGCCGACCAAAAGTGAGATTGCAGCGATTCCGCCTACGGCAGCGGACAAACCGCCCATGATCTGATCGACAGAACCCATTTGCTCTACGGCAGTTTCTACGTAGAGCTGTTCGGGGGTTCGGCCTTTTACCTTGGCGATATAATTCGTCAGGCGTTTATAGAAATCCGCCAAATCCACATCTTCCGAGGCAAAGACATGAAGAGCGCTGAAATAGTCATTGGGCCAGGTTAAGATGGTGTAGGGAATGTAGGCAATGCCGTTATCGCTGCTGCCCATCATCAGCTTCTGGAAGGGGCTTATCTCTTTGCGGTAGACACCGACAACGGTAAATTCCATGGTATCACCATATAAGGTTGTTCTGAATATTTTCCCCACGGCATTTTCTGTGCCGAACAGCCGGATGGCACTGTCCGCCTCCATCAGAGCATTGTGCTTTCTTCCCAGGATATCGCCCTCATTTAAGTAGCGTCCATAAATTACATTCACCGGCTGAACATCCTGATAATTATAGTCAATTCCATTAAATTCAAACCGAAGTTTATTCCGCCCAAAAACGGCTTCGGCAGTTTCATAAGCGCTGCTGTCCATATAGGCAATTTCATCGCCGAATACCTCCTTGACCCGAGCCATCTCATCTAAGGTGAACCAGTCGCTCTGGCGGAAGTCATCAATCATCCAGGTCCGCACCTGCACATAGCCCTGGGTGATGCCGATATCCTGGTAAAGGCTGGCAAACATACTGCGCATGGTATCGCCGATGGAAACGATGGAGATAACCGAGCCGATACCGATAACGATGCCGAGCATGGTCAGGATGGCGCGCATTTTATTGGCGCGGATGGCGGAAAATGCCATTGCCATATTTTCTAAGAGCATGGATTTTCCCCTCCTTTCTTTACATCGCTGACGATCTGGCCGTCGCGGAAGCGGATAACCCGGTCGGTGAAGGCGGCGATGTCTTCTTCATGGGTTACAACAACAACCGTTGCCCCTTCCTTGTGCAGGGCGCTGAACAACTCCATAATTTCCACCGACGAGGCGGTATCCAAGTTCCCGGTCGGCTCGTCGGCTAAAATCAGCGGAGGTTCGTTGGCCAGGGCGCGGGCGATGGCAACCCTCTGGCGCTGTCCGCCGGAGAGTTCATTGGGCATGTGTTCAAATCTTGCCCCCAGACCTACGCGCTCCAAAAGGGCAAGGGCACGTTCACGCCGCTCTTTTTTAGATAAAATATGGGCGTAGGTCATGGGAAGTTCTACGTTTTTTACGGCGGTCGTCCGGGGAATCAGGTTAAAGGACTGAAAGACGAAGCCGATTTTCCGGTTGCGCACCTCGGAAAGCTGATTTGGGGTTAAGCTTGCCGTGTCAATGCCGTCCAGATAATAGTGTCCCAGCGTCTGCCTGTCCAGACATCCCAAGATATTCATCAGCGTGGATTTTCCTGAACCGGACTGCCCCATAATAGCGACAAATTCGCCGGGCTTGATGGTCAGGTTAATCTTTTTTAAGCCCAGAACCTTAATTGCACCGGTGTCGTAGATTTTTACCAGATTTTCCAGGCGGATTAAATCTTCGGATACATTTTTTGTCATGTAGTCGGGGAGTTTATTCTTCTTTTTCCCCAGACTGCGGATAAGATTACGTTTTACATCCATAGATGCTCCTTGCTGTTTTTGTTCTTTCTATACCATGGTAAACCCACCTTATCAAACTTTTTTTGCTGCCGGCGGATTTTTTCTGGCAGGTTATGTATCAAGAGTTACTGCATCATCGGCATTACCGTCATCCCGTCGGCGTACATCGAAGAGGCCGAGATAACGATGCTGTCACCTTCCTTCAGGCTTCCTTCTTCCAGAGGCAGAAGTTCAACCAGGATATCGCCTTCCACGCCGATTTCCACCGGAACTTCTTTAATCTGACCATTTTCCACCTTCTGCACGCACAGACTTCCGTCATCCTTTTGCAGCAGGGCCGAAGAGGGGGCAGTTAATACATTTTCGGCTTCTTCCAGAAGGATTTCCGCCCGAACCGTGATTCCGGCAATCAGGCCGCTGTCCTTATCCGAAATCTCCACGGTCGTGGGAATAACCCGTTCGCTCGAACCTCCGCCCTTTTCTTCTCCGGTGGGGGAGATGTTGGCAACGACACCTTCTACGGTTTTTCCGTTTAAGATATCGGCATGGATCGTAACCGGCTGTCCGATCTTGACCTTGCCGATGGAATACTCGCTGACCTTGATTTCCAGTTCAAGCTGATCCAGGTTTTCAATAATAAACATAGGGCGGTCGTCCTCGGGTTTATCGGCAAACTGGCCTACCTTAGTGTTTACCCGGGTTACGGTTCCGCTTATCGGGCTTTTGACCTGCGCGTTTTCCAAGGCTTCCCGGCGTTTTTCCAGGGTAAACGCTGCATTCTTAATCTGTAAATCATAGGATTCATCGGCTGCAGGTCTTCCGCCGACCATATGGAAAGAGGAAAGCTCGCGCAGGGCGTCTGCATAGGTATTCTGTGCATTTTCCAGGTTGACGATCGGCTCGCTTCCGCCCTGGACAAGAATTGCTGTCCGATCTAAGGCAGCTTTTGCCGCCTGGACATTCTGGGCAGCCTTTGCATAACCGTTTTCAGCATCTTTCTGCTGTTTATTGCGGGTGGCTACGGCTAAATCGTATTCGTTCTGTGCCATCTCCACTTCTTTGAGCAGGTCGTCGCTGTCTACAATGGCAAGCACCTGATCCTTTTCTACATGATCGCCTTCCTTCACCTTTAACTCCAGCACCTCAGCGTGAAGGTTGGATACCACATCGGCACTGTCCGTTCCGGAAACCGGGCCGTTCGTGGTCAGACGGTTCTGTACGGTTCCCGATGTCAGCGCCATCACGGGAACCGGCATGGCTGCTGGTTCTTTTTTTCCTGCAGTTGCCTTAAAGACGATAAAGAGCACTGCTGCAGCCCCCAAAACGGTAAAAACCTTACGTTTGGTACTCCATTTTTTCCTGGGCCTTCTTCCGACGGAATGGCTTTTCTTTCTGCCCTTTTTCGATTTTCCCTCGGGTTCTTCTGCCATCAGCCGTGCAACCTCCCGGTCAAACTCCTGCTCCTCTATACTTTTTTCTCTATCCTCTGCTGTCTTATTTTCTTTATTTTCCATACAAAAATCCTCCTTCTGTCACGTATAACGAAGGAGGATTTCCATTTACTTCAAAATAATCATCACGGTTTTCGCAGATTTACGCAAACCGGCACAATCTGTCAATTGATTATCTGCGCCTCGACAAGTCGCCCGCCGCAGTATTTCTGCCGCAGCCGGGGCTTTTCGATTTTCCCGGTAGGATTGCGTGGAATTTCAGCAAAAATAATCTTTTTTGGACGCTTATAGCGGGGAAGTTCTTTGCAGAAGGACTGAATCTCTTCCTCTGTACACTCCATCTCCGGTTTTACCTCAATAATCGCCGCCGTTATCTCGCCCAGACGCTTGTCCGGAAGGCCAATCACAGCCACATCGTGCACGGACGGGTAAAGACGGATAAAGTCCTCAATCTGTACGGGATAAATATTTTCCCCGCCCGAGATAATCACGTCTTTTTTGCGGTCAACCAAAAAGATAAAACCTTCTTCGTCTTCCATCGCCATATCTCCGGTGTAGAGCCAGCCGTGATCTAAAACTTCTGCGGTTGCCTTGGGGTCGCGGTAGTAGCAGGTCATCACCCCCGGGCCCTTCACTGCCAGTTCGCCGACCTCGCCCCGGGCGACAAGCTGGTGTTTTTCATCGACAATCTTCACCCGCCAGCCGAATCCGGGCACACCAATAGCGCCTACCTTATGAATATTCTCTACGCCAAGATGCACGCAGCCGGGGCCGATGGACTCGCTGAGTCCGTAGTTGGTATCGTATTGATGATCGGGGAAATATGTCTTCCAGTGACGGATTAAACTGGGCGGAACCGGCTGAGCGCCGATGTGCATTAACCTCCACTGGGAAAGTTCATAGTCCGAAAGCTTTAAGCGACCGCTGTCTAATGCTTCCAGCACATCCTGCGCCCACGGCACCAGAAGCCAGACAATCGTACATTTTTCCTTTGAAACCGCATCCAGAATGTATTCCGGCTTGGTTCCTTTTAAAAGCACGGCCTTGCTTCCCGAAAGCAGGGAACCGAACCAGTGCATCTTTGCCCCGGTATGGTAAAGCGGCGGAATACATAAAAAGATATCCTCCCTGCCCTGTCCGTGGTGGTTTTGCTCCACCCGGCAGGAATGAATCAGGCTTTCATGGTTGTGCAAAATTGCCTTGGGAAAACCCGTAGTTCCGGAAGAGAAATAAATCGCTGCATCGTCCTCTTCCCAGAGGGTAATGTTCGGGGATTTGCTGGAACAGTCCGCGGTGATCGCCTTGTAATCCTCGGCAAAGGAGGGGCAGTTATCACCCACAAAAAACAGTAACCTTCCCTTGCTGATATCATCGGCAATCTCCTCCACACGCCCGATAAACTCCGGCCCAAACACCAGAATATCCACCTCGGCCAGTTCCACGCAGTACTCGATTTCCTCTGCCGAATAGCGGAAATTTAAAGGCACGGCAAGCGCTCCTGTCTTTAAAATTCCAAAATAAATCGGAAGCCACTCCAGGCAGTTCATTAAAAGAATCCCTACCTTATCCCCCTTCTTTATCCCGCGGGACAATAAAAGATTGGCAAAACGGTTCGCCTTCTCATTAAACACCTGCCAGCTGATTTCCCGGCGGTAATAGGCACTGGGACTTGGCTCCATCAGTTCATATTCCTTCCAGGTAACGCGCCTGGTTTCCCTTACCTCGGGGTTAATCTCCACCAGGCAGATCTCCTCCCCGTACAGCTGGCTGTTGCGCTCCAGCAATTCTACAATGGTCATGTCTTTTCCCTCTGTCTTTTTCTATATTTTTCCGCCCTGCTGCCATCAATCCTTCCCGACGGCACAGCTTATTCCTTACTGTGAAAGTTCACCGCAGCGCTTATTCTCCAAACCCGGCATGGAAGGCGGCAAGATTAATCTCTGCGGTCTTTGGCGGAACCGTACTGCGGATTACCGTTTCCCACTTCTCCCTGGGAAAGGGCAGATGTCTGGCCGCCGCGCCGATCACCACCGTATTAAACACCTTGGCATTGCCCAGTTTTTTTGCCTCCTCCTGGGCATTCACAACGATGGTGGAACAGATACCCTGAAGACGCTCAATAATCCCCTCAGGATACTCTGCCATCCCCGCCGAAACCGTCATCGGTTCAATCTTCTGGTCATTAACAATCAACACGCCGTCCTTTTTTAAAAAATGCACATAGCGCAGGGCTTCCAGCCGCTCAAAGGCGATTAAAACATCTGCCTGGCCTTCCTCGACAATCGGCTCTGCCACCTGATCGCCAAACCGCACAAAGGTTACTACGCTTCCGCCCCGCTGTGCCATCCCGTGAACTTCGGAAATCTTTACATCGTATCCGCCTTCTCTGGCGATACCTCCCAAAACCCGGCTGGTAAGAAGTGTTCCCTGGCCTCCTACCCCGACAATCATAATATTCTTTGTTTCCATTCTACCGATCCTCTCTATAATGATTTACTTCTTATCGTTCATTCATGCCAGTCCTTCCCATACAGCAGCTTTCAGCCGGCATTAGGCGTAAAGGAAATCGCCTCGAAAGGACAGCGCTGCACACAAAGACCGCAGCCATTGCACATCACTTCATCGATAACGGCACGGCCTTCACTGTCTTTGGTCATCGCCGGACATCCGGGCACCAGACACTGGCCGCATTTTTTACAGACTTCGGGAATAACACGGCATTTTCCCCTGGGAACGGTCGTTTTTAAGAGTGCGCAGGGCGATTTGGCAATAATAACCGAAACCTCTTCCCTAGCCGTTTCTTCCTTTAAAAGCTTCTCCAGGCCCTGGGTATCAAAAGCATCAACCTCATAAACATGGGCAATCCCCATCGCCCCGCAGAGTTTATGCAGATCAATCGCCGGGACAATATCTCCCATCAGGGTCTTTCCGGTCGCTGCATGATCCTGGTGCCCGGTCATGCCTGTGGTTGAATTATCCAGGATAATCACCGTACCTGTACCCTGGTTGTAGACCATGTTCATCAGCGAATTAACACCGGTATGTAAAAAAGTAGAATCTCCGATAACGGCAACCCAGTCCTTGATAAATTCGCGTCCCCTTGCCTTTTCCATACCGTGAAGGCTGGAAATGCTTGCCCCCATGCAGATCGTCGTATCCACCACCGAAAGCGGAGCTACAGCGCCTAAAGTATAGCAGCCGATATCCCCTGCCGCATGAAGTTTTAATTTCTTCAGCACGGAAAATACGCTTCTGTGCGGACATCCGGGACAGAGGATCGGCGGTCTTGCCGGAACCTCGGCGGCCGGGGAATATTCCGGTTTTGTCCCGAGAACCTTTTCCCGTAGAAGGTTTGCGCTGTACTCGCCCTGGACCGTGAATATTTCCTTGCCCACTGCCTTCTGGATTCCCCATGCCTTGACCTGTTCTTCCACAACCGGCTCCAGTTCCTCGAATATGTAAAGCTTATCAACCTTGGAAGCAAACTCCTCAATCAGCTTTCTTGGAAGAGGATTCACAAGCCCCAGCTTTAAGACGGATGCCTCAGGCATTGCCTCTTTCACATAGTTGTAGGCAATCCCGCTGGTGATAAAACCCACGGACAGGTCGTTGTATTCCACCCGGTTGATGGGCAG
>ERZ808037.603-NODE-603-length-31188-cov-4.270130_pt1 | contig 31188 bp, 21 predicted proteins | sample MGYA00380190_ERZ808037 | MGnify/ENA primary metagenome ERZ808037 (study PRJEB31490, sample SAMN06133399) | mouse gut metagenome | isolation source: J9 | host: mice | place: China: Chengdu | collected 2015-05 ...
CGGTATTAACGAATGATACTATACAACTTTTATATAGCTGTCTAGGCATTACATATTGTAGCTATGAAAATCAGGAAACGCAGCTTAGTAATAGTTTTTACATTTTTTATGAAGCAGTGTTGTCTTATGATGATAATCTTGAAGTCATATATCATGATATTCTTTTAAGGAAAGAAGAAATCTTGACTTCAAGTGCTTATCCGCTATTCTTATTAATAGAGCTTATTTATCATATCTTTCATGATGATATGTTTTTTGATTTTGAAAAAACTATTGATGCGATTCAAGCATACCGATATAACTTAGATAATAAACAAAAATTAATTTATCATGATTGTGTAGCTCTATATTTTATGAAACAAAAAGAATATGACAAAGCATTAGAACAATTTGAGCATGCTGCTGAATATGGAGTCGGCGGAGCTAATGCGATTGTGAATTACCATCAGGGATTACTGTTTTTAGATATCAATGATCCTTGCAGAGCAATGTCATGTGTATATAAAGCAAAATTCTTTTTTGATAATAACCACTATATTAAACGATCGGTATTGTGCAGCTTTAGAATTGCATGTATTTATCGTTATCTGCATTGTTATGATGAGGCTTTGCCGATATATGAAAATTGTATTCGACAAATGCGAACATATCATATGATAAATAAGTATAAAACAATGTATATTGAGTACTTATGGTGCTTGATTTTGGCTGAAAGGTATAAGAATGTTCTGGTTGTCATTGATGATTCGGGAACAGATGCGGTACACCTTTGTGACTTTCTGCTCCAGTCCGTCCTGGCCGAAGAGCAGCTCCTCCACCTGGGGAAGCTGTCTCAGCACCTGTTCCTTCAAGGCTCCGTACAGACCCTTGGTGCTGCTGTGCTCCAGCTCCCGGAAGGCGAACTTCTGGTACAGGAATTTCAGCACACATTCCGGCAGCCCTTCGTCCTTCAGCCACTGGACATAGAGCTTCACCACGCATTCGCTGCGGCTCTCGTAGTCCGTCCCGCCCAGCCGTTTGCCGTTGCGCTCATAGAGGTAGTGGACCTGTCCGAAGCCCAGGATATGCTGCCATTTTTCCTTTTCCGTCTCCGTAAGCTGTCCCCTGAGCCCCATTTCCTTTAGATTCAGATAGTCCGAAAAGGCATTGTGGCGCACCTTGTTGGCGGGCTGCTTCAGCATGCGCCTGGTCATGGATTTCAGGTCGCAGTCCCAGCCCTGCCTGTTGAAGATCTCCGCCACCTGTTTCCTGGCAGGGAAGGTCTGCTCCACTGAGACCTTGTACCATTCCTTGGGATATTTCATGCCCTCCCTGTACTCTTCCCCGGCAAAGTGGGGAACCAGCGCGTAGGCGATGGCCAGCTCCTGGAGCAGGGCCATGGGGAGGTTATCGCATGGGCAGATTTCCTGTTCCATGAGGTAGGCGTACAGGCCCACGGCAAATTCCTCCGAATACTGTTCCCCCAGAAAGGTCTCCGACAGGAAAAAGCGTTTCCAGGCATCGGCGTTTTTCGCCTGTTTAGAATTTGTGAACAGAGAGATGAATTCATGCAAGGCGCCTGTTTCCATGCTTTCCTGTATGGCCTTTTGCCGGGCATCTGCCAGTCTCTCTAAAAGGGAAACCTCTTTTTCGCTTCCTCCAACGTCTCCTGTCACTTGGGCCGATTCTTTATCGCCATCCTCTTTCCCGGTGCCATTTGTCTCTGCGGCAGATTCCTGTCTGTCTTCAGGCTTCCCGCGCCTCATCCTCCGGGGTGGTTCATTCCCCTCTTCCTCCTCTGCATTGTCATGCATTTGAGGGGATTCCTTTTTTTCATCCCCTGCATTGTCATGCACCTGAGCCGATTCTTTCTTTTCATCTTCTACGCGGTCATGTAACTGGACGGGTTCTTTTTCTTCATCCCCTGCAACATTATATATTCGGCCAGATTCCCTGTTATCGCTCTTTACACTTTCACTGCTGCCCTCGTCTTCCTGATTTTCTCTGTCTCCTCTGCTACCTGCGTTGCTCTCGTTTTCCCAGCCCGGTCTGTTCTCTCTGCTTTTTACGTCTGCGTCCCTTGCCCCGGCTGTCCGAGCGAACTCCAGCGCCTGTCTATAGGCCTGATTCAACTCCACAAAATATTCCGGCTCCTCCTCCGGATGATGCAGCCTGGACTGAGCCGCATAAGCGCTCCGGATTGCTTTCCTGTCAGCAGTGGGATTTATTCCCAAAAGCCCCCATATGTCACTCCTCATTATCTTGCTCCTCTTCCTCATCTTCCCGGCTCTCGTTTTCTCTGCCCCAACCTTCTTCATCGTCCTGGCTATCCCAGTCCTCTTCCTTATCTTCCCGGCTCTCGTCCCCACTGCCCCGGTTCTCGTCTTCGTCCTCCCAGTCTTCCTCCTCATACCAGTCATAGAAGTCCTTCCCGTCGAACAGCCTCTCCTCCCTGGTGTCCCGGCTCTCCTCCAGCATGGAAAGCCAGCTTCTGGCAGTCTCCTGGGCATTCCTGACCGCTTTTTTCCTGCCGCTGCACAATCCCCGGGTGATGCTTCCTATCATGGCCCCAATCCGCTCCCGCCGCTCTCCGGTGCTCTCCTCGAAATATTCCATGAAGCGCTCCAGCATCTCCCGGTTCTCCGGCTGTTCTATGGGCGGCAGCATGATCTTCTCCATTTCCTTCGTATACCGCTCCAGCTCTTCCGCGCTCAGGGCCTGGTTCGCCAGCAGAATCTGCCTGCGCTCCCCCATCTCGTTTTCCACCGACACATGGAGGATGCCGTTGATGTCGTATGTGAACTGCACATCCACCCAGGCCTGCCCCGCCGGTTTCAGGGCCACCTCTATGTTTACCTCCCCCAGATAGACATTGTCGTCCACATAATACTCTTCCCCCTGGTAAATCTTCACCAGAATCTCCCTCTGGTAATCACTGGTGGTGACGAATCGATTCCTACAGGACGCGGGAAGTGTGGAATTGCGCTCAATCATGGGGCTTAAGACATTCTTGTCCTGGCCGCTCCTGTTCCAGACCCCAATCCCCAAAGTAAAAGGGCACACATCCGTCAGCAGCATGTCCCGAATCTCCTCCCCGCGCCTGCGGATTCCGGCGTAAATCCCCGCCCCCAGAGCCACTACCCGGTCTGTCTCGTCCAGCACCACAGGCTCTTTCCCCAGAAGCTCCGACAGGAACCGCCTCACCACCCCCAGCCTGGAGGAGCCGCCCACCATGACCAGGTCGTCTATCCGGGAAACCCTGGAATCCGCGTCCTCCAGAAGATGCAGGAAAAGCTCCTTCATCCTCCCGAAAAGGGGCATGCACAGCTCAAAGAGGATGTCCTCCGTCAACATCGCCCTGCACGCCTTTCCTCCCACGGTCAGCTCCATGTCTGCCCGCCCGGCGGAGGACAGGGCACATTTGGACTGCTCCGCCAGATGCCGGATTCTTGCCAGCTCCTCCAGGGGGAGCCGTTCCTCCACCAGGCCGTTCTCTTTGCAGAAATAGGACTGGATGGCTCTGTCGATGTCGTCCCCGCCCAGATGGTTGTCCCCGGCCACGGCCACGATCTCTATCACGTTCTCAAAACATTCCACATAGGACAGATCCAGCGTCCCGCCCCCGAAGTCGAAGACGATCAGCGTCCTGTCCTCCTCTCCCGCGGCCATGCGGTAGGCCAGGGCAGCCGCCGACGGCTCATTGATCAGGCGCTCCACCTTCAGACCCGCCACCTGGGCCGCCTTCTTGGTGTCGCTCCTCTGTCTGTCGTTGAAATAGGCCGGTACCGTCACGATGGCCTCTTCAATCTCCTCCTGCAGCACCCTCGCCGCATTCCTCCTCAGCCGCTCCAGCACCATGGCCGACAGCTCCATGGGGGTATACATCCTGCCGCCCAGGCTGTACTCCTTTGCTGTGCCCATGAAGCACTTGAAAGAGGCCACCGTGTCGTCGGGATGGGTCAGCAGCCGTTCCTTTGCCGCCGCTCCCACCAGGAAGCCCTCCCCCTCCACATATCCCACCGCGCTGGGGAACAGTACTTCCCCGTCCTCGCCAGGAATCAGCTCCAGCCTGCCGTCCCTCCAGCAAGCCGCCAGGCTGTTGGTCGTCCCCAGGTCTATTCCTATGATTGCCATGTCCTTACCTCCTACCCGTTTCCCGGGTCAAAAGCTTTTTTATCAAAACATCATCTTTCCTGGCTATATCATATTCTTTCCGACAATATTTTTCAACACTAAGCTGGAAAACTGTGCCCATGGTATTTCTTCTGTCTGCATTTACAGACATGACCGGGTGTTTTGGCATTGTACATCGATTCAAGCGCAGCCTCCTGACAAATTCATTATCTGCCCGGAACTTTTGAGACAAATTCTCTATTTCTTTGTACTTGTTTGTTCCCAGGCCTGGTACACATTTTCCGGATTTGCCCCCGGGCCGAACTCGCACCGATCGATATAGCTGCCGTTCTGCCACAGAGTCCTGTATACCTTCTTCTCTCCCCGGGCAAACACAGCTTTCCTGACCGCAGCTATTCGGCATCCAGAATTTTGAAAAGGCCGGGGAGTCCCGGCACATCCATCCCAGCTGTATGAAAATTTTCTTTCTGCTCAAATGTTTTCGGATCTATGAGACGGAAGGGCATTTCGTCCGGTTGACGGGATATGATATCTTCATGACCAGCGCGGACGAGCCGCAAAGTTCGGGGGACTTTCCCGAGCGCATCAGTGTCGTGAGTTGGTTCCAGCTGCGGCTCTCCCGGCAACTGAAACTTCAAGCCTATAAATAACGCCTCCCTGTTCAGGGAGGCGTTTATATAACATTCCTATTGAAACAACATGTGCCAACACAATCAAGGAAAGCAGGCATCTTATATTTAATCCTCCTTAGATTTTATTGCGGCATATGCAATCGCAACTGGTGCAAGCGCTACAATAGTTGCTGTCTCTAATGCCTTTTTCCCACCTTTCCTGATCTTTTTTACACCTTTCTTAAGTTTCTTCTTAAATGACATTCAACCTCCTCCTTTTGTTAATTTCTTCTTCGCCATGGGCTGCGCCCTTCCTTAAAGATCCTAAGCACCTGCTGATTATTCACTTTCCTGATTCTTAGTGTACTTCATCATAGCTTTACGGTATTTCTTTCGCATCCGTACATAGCTTGTCTTGCCATCCTTGAAAGTGATATTATAGTAGTAATACGTCTTATATTTCGTATAATGAAGCCTTTCCTTTTCTTTCACGAACCGGTAGGACTCAATATTATCCGAGGTCAGCCAAACGATTTTGCCTTTTTTAGGAGCGACCGCGATAAACGCCTTATCCCCTGCCAGTTCAATGGTACAATCCTTAAATGCTCCTTCCTTTACCTTGCTGCCATGAGGTTTCCCAATATACTTTAGAATCTTTTTTATAAGCTTCTTATAATCCTCCGGTCCGAGAATTTTCAACAAATCTACTATCTCTTCAAGCATGTCCATTTCCCGCTCCCTCCGTATTAAGTGCCTCTGCTTTTGTTATTATTGATTCCGCCAACAGCATACTGTATCATTTTATCAATTTAATGAGTTTTGCAAGGAGTTTAACAGCTTCTTCAGTCGCCTTTATCCGTACCCCTTCTTTTAACATCTTCCATACTTCTTTAGGAATAAATTTAGGCCTTTTCCCATGTTTAATCAGCCGCCATACATCCTTTGGAATCCACCCTGGCCTTGCCATAAAATCACCTCCTCCTTTCCAAACATCGTTTCTGCCTCCTTTCTCCCATCTTTCAGCCGCACCTGCAATAGAATTACCCATATATTTAATAAGTTCATCCAAAGCCATCTTCCACCATTATCTAAATCTGGCAGGCTCCATCAATCATGCCAATGTTCTATCTCCTGCCCAAAACCTTTATCTAACAAAATAATATTTATTATATATGAGATTCTGTCATTTGGGGTCTGCTGTCAGCAAACATTTTTATTCAGTCAAAATATTACGCATTATTCAGTTTCATCTTCATTCCTACGTTTTACGGAGTTCACCCTCCATGAACTTCACGGTATATCCCCCGGCCCTGGCGCTTTTAACACATTCAAGCCATCTGTTCTTTTTCGCCAGATTCGCTATAAACTCAGCAAAACTTCATGGAACAGCCAATCATATCGCCACGGAAATATTTGAACAATTTCCTGAAATCCAGTGTTTATGCGGGACGAGGATAGTCCGTAGGACAAAAAAACGACCCGCGCCAGCTCCTAAGAGCCAGCGGTAGGTCGTTTTTTTCTATGGGACAGGGCTAATGCTCTTTGCCCTTTCCAGAATAAATTACAGTGCCCTGCGACAACATGAGTTGTATTACTTACTTGTCAGCAATAGCCGCCTGAGCTGCCGCCAACCGTGCAATGGGCACTCTGAACGGCGAACAGGAGACATAGTCCAGCCCGATGTGATGGCAGAACTCCACGGAAGAAGGATCTCCGCCGTGCTCGCCGCAGATACCGCAGTGCAGGTCAGGCCGCGTCTCTTTGCCCTTCTTGATGGCCATTTCCATCAGCAGGCCCACGCCGTTTCTGTCCAGCTTCGCGAACGGGTCGTTCTCGAAGATCTTCGCCTTGTAGTACGCTTCCAGGAACTTGCCCGCATCGTCTCTGGAGAAGCCGTAGGTCATCTGGGTCAGGTCGTTGGTGCCGAAGCAGAAGAATTCCGCTTCCTTTGCAATCTGATCTGCCGTCAGGGCCGCTCTCGGAATCTCAATCATAGTACCGACTTCATATTTCAGGTCGATGCCCGCCGCCTCAATCTCAGCGTCGGCTGTCTCCACCACATTCTTCTTTACGAATTTCAGCTCCTTGTCATCGCCAATCAGCGGAATCATGATTTCCGGCACAAGGTTCCAGTCGGGATGCGCTTTCTTCACATTGATTGCGGCACGAATCACAGCCTGCGTCTGCATCTTCGCGATTTCAGGGAAAGTGACCACCAGACGGCAGCCGCGGTGTCCCATCATGGGGTTCATCTCATGGAGGCTGGCGATGAACTTTCTGATCTCCTCCATGGTCTTGCCCTTGGCGTCTGCCAGTTTTCTGATATCCTCCTCCTCGGAAGGAACGAACTCATGCAGAGGCGGATCCAGGAAACGGATGGTGACAGGGTCGCCCTCCATGGCCTCGAACAGCTTCTCAAAGTCGCTCTGCTGCAGAGGAAGCAGCTTCGCCAGAGCCTCTTCGCGCTCTTCCAGGGTATCGGAGCAGATCATCTCACGGAACGCGTCGATGCGGTGTCCGCCGAAGAACATATGCTCTGTACGGCAAAGGCCGATGCCCTCTGCGCCAAGCTCACGTGCCTTCTGGGCATCCGCGGGCGTATCCGCGTTGGTGCGGACCTTCAGCGTGCGGTACTTGTCCGCCCACTCCATGATCCTACCGAACTCTCCGGCAATGGTCGCATCCACTGTAGGAATGGCCCTGTCGTAGATATTGCCTGTGGTTCCGTCGAAGGAAATCACATCGCCCTCATGGAATTCCTGGTCGCCGATGCGGAATTTCTTGTTCGCTTCGTCCATCATGATGGCGGAACAGCCGGATACACAGCAGGCGCCCATGCCGCGCGCTACCACAGCCGCGTGGGAAGTCATGCCGCCGCGGACAGTCAGGATGCCCTGCGCCGCCTTCATGCCCTCGATGTCCTCAGGGGAGGTCTCCAGACGGACCAGAACCACTTTCTCGCCCTTTGCCGCCAGCTTCTTCGCGTCATCTGCCGTGAAGACAATCTTGCCGCAGGCTGCGCCGGGAGCGGCTGCCAGTCCTTTCGCCACGGGGATAGCCTTGCTGATCACATAGCTGTCGAACTGAGGATGCAGCAGGGAATCCAGGTTTCTGGGATCGATCATGGACACAGCCTTCTCCTCGGTAATCATGCCCTCGTCCACCAGGTCGCAGGCAATCTTCAGGGCCGCTTTCGCCGTCCTCTTGCCGTTTCTGGTCTGCAGCATATACAGATGCTTGTCCTCAATGGTGAACTCCATATCCTGCATATCGCGGTAGTGGTCTTCCAGCTTGTTGCAGATATCCACGAACTGCGCGTACACTTCCGGCATGCTGTTCTTCAGTTCCTGGATGGGCTGCGGCGTGCGGACGCCGGCCACCACGTCCTCGCCCTGTGCGTTCAGCAGGAATTCACCCATCAGCTTCTTCTCGCCGGTGGCAGGGTTACGGGTGAATGCCACGCCAGTCCCGGAGGTGTCTCCCATGTTGCCGAATGCCATCATCTGCACGTTGACGGCGGTTCCCCAGGAATAAGGGATATCGTTGTCGCGGCGGTATACGTTTGCACGGGGGTTGTCCCAGGAACGGAACACGGCCTCAATAGCGCCCACCAGCTGCTCCTTGGGATCGTCCGGGAAGTCCACGCCGATCTTGGATTTATATTCTTCCTTGAACTGGTCCGCAAGGACTTTCAGGTCTTCCGCGGTAAGCTCCACGTCCTGTTTTACGCCCTTTTCCAGTTTCATGTGGTCGATCAGCTCCTCGAAGTACTTCTTGCCCACTTCCATGACCACATCGGAGTACATCTGGATGAATCTTCTGTAGCAGTCCCATGCCCAGCGGGGATTTCCGGACTTCTTGGAAAGGACTTCCACCACTTCCTCATTCAGGCCCAGGTTCAGGATGGTGTCCATCATGCCCGGCATGGATGCCCTTGCGCCGGAACGGACAGATACCAGCAGCGGATTCTCCTTGTCACCGAATTTCTTGCCGGTGATCTCCTCCATCTTCTCTATATACTCCATGATCTGTCCGGTGATCTCATCGTTGATCTTCCTGCCGTCCTCATAGTACTGGGTACAGGCTTCCGTCGTGATTGTGAATCCCTGCGGCACGGGCAGTCCGAGATTCGTCATCTCCGCCAGGTTCGCGCCTTTTCCTCCCAGAAGCTCGCGCATGTCCGCGCTCCCTTCCGTAAATAAATAAACCCATTTTTTCATTTCCATCTCTCCCTTTCTGATAGATTTTAGACAGTCAAGGAACACGGCTGCCTTCTGACAAAAAAACTGTCTGTCTTTTCTCATAACAGAACCCAGAAGTAGATTCTGTTACCTAAATTCTATTGTAACAATTTGCCAATGGAATAGCAAGCCAATTTGTTCCTATTTTGGACATATTTGGTAATTTCGTGCAATCTGTCCATCCCTCATTTCCCGATAACGGCAAATTGCACAATGAAAGCCATGTCCGCAGAGCATCGTATACAGGAATTGTCTCTTTGCCGATTTTCCTTGATAAATCGGGCGGTTTGTGTATAATGATAATGATAGGAAAAACACGCGGTTTTTATGGAAACTGCCATAGGAAATGAGGATTTAAGATGATAAGTGTAAACAACGTAACCTTGCGAATCGGCAAAAAGGCATTATTCGAAGATGTGAACATCAAATTCACCGAGGGCAACTGCTACGGCGTGATCGGTGCCAACGGTGCCGGCAAATCCACCTTTTTGAAGATTCTCTCAGGGGACCTGGAGACTACCAGCGGGGATGTCTTCATCACCCCCGGGCAGCGCCTTTCCGTGCTGGAGCAGGATCATTTCAAGTACGATGAGTATCCCGTCATGGACACGGTCATCATGGGAAACGCCAGACTGTACCAGATTATGAAAGAGAAAGAGGCCATCTACGCCAAAGAGGATTTCTCCGATGAGGACGGCATCCGGGTAAGCGACCTGGAAGCGGAATTCGCCGAGATGGACGGCTGGGACGCGGAGACCAATGCCGCCATGGTATTAAACGGCCTCGGCATCGACTCGGATCTGCATTATTCTCTCATGAAAGACCTGGACGGCAATATCAAGGTGAAAGTGCTGCTGGCCAAGGCGCTGTTCGGGAACCCGGATATCCTGCTTCTGGACGAGCCCACCAACCATCTGGACCTGGACGCCATCGCATGGCTGGAGGACTTCCTGATCGACTTTGAGAATACGGTCATCGTGGTGTCCCACGACCGTTATTTCCTGAACAAGGTGTGCACCCACACGGCGGACATCGATTACAGCAAGATACAGCTCTACGCGGGCAATTACGACTTCTGGTACGAGTCCAGCCAGCTGCTGGTGCGCCAGATGAAGGAGGCCAACAAGAAAAAGGAGGAGAAGATCAAGGAGCTGCAGGAATTCATCTCCCGTTTCTCCGCCAATGCCTCCAAGTCCAAACAGGCTACTTCCAGGAAACGGGCCCTGGAGAAGATTGAGCTGGACGACATCAAGCCCTCCAGCCGCAAATACCCTTATATCGATTTCCGCCCTGACCGGGAGATCGGCAACGAAGTCCTTACCGTGGAGCATTTGTCCAAGACCGTGAACGGCGAGAAGGTGCTGGACGACATTTCTTTCGTGGTGGGACATGACGACAAGATTGCCTTCGTAGGGAGCCAGGAACTGGCCAAGACCACCCTGTTCCAAATCCTCATGGGCGAGATGGAGCCGGACGAGGGGCATTACAAATGGGGCGTCACCACCTCCCAGGCCTACTTCCCCAAGGACAGCACCGCGGAGTTCGACAATGACCTGACCATCGCGGAGTGGCTCACAGGATATTCTCCTGTCAAGGACGTGACCTACGTGAGAGGATTCCTGGGCCGCATGCTCTTCGCGGGCGAGGATGGGGTCAAAAAGGTAAAGGTGCTGTCCGGCGGTGAGAAAGTCCGCTGCCTGCTGTCCAAGATGATGATCAGCGGGGCCAACTGCCTTGTGCTGGACGAGCCCACCAACCATCTGGACATGGAGTCCATCACCGCCCTCAATGAAGGCATGAAGAAATTCAAGGGTGTGGAGCTGTTCTCCTGTCACGACCACCAGGTCGTACAGACCACTGCCAACCGCATTATGGAGATTCTGCCGGACGGCTCCCTCGTAGACAAGATCACTACCTACGATGAATACCTTGCAAGCGATGAGATGGCAAGAAAACGTACCGTATATACAAGTACCGCCAATGACGAGGACGACGACTGAGATCGACTGCGGAACCGACAGGCACAGGAAAGGCGACCAGGACCACGATGAGACCGATAGATTTGCACACCCACTCCAACAGATCCGACGGCAGTTATACCCCCACTGAACTGGTGGACTATGCCGTCGCCAAAGGGCTGGCCGCCGTTGCGCTGACCGACCATGACACCATAGACGGCCTGAGCGAGGCGCTCTTACACGCGAAGGCGCTCACACAGGCCGGCGAAGACAGCGTCGAAGTCATTCCGGGCATTGAATTTTCCACGGAATATGAGAAAAAGGACGTCCACATCGTAGGCCTGTATATCGCCTACGACGCCCCGGCCTTTCGGGCGAAGCTGCAGGAGTTCGTGGATTCCCGCACAGGCCGTAATGTCAGGATGTGCCAAAACCTGCAGTCTGCCGGTATCGACATCACCTTCGAGAAGCTGCAGGCCAGAAATCCCGGCGCGGTGATCACGCGGGCCCACTATGCCTCCTACCTGTTGGAGGACGGCTACGTCAAAAGCCGCCCGGACGCCTTCGCCCAATATCTGGGCGACCACACGAAATATTTCGTCCCGCGGGAAAAGGTGACGCCGCAGCAGGCCATATCCCTGATCCTGGGTGCAGGCGGTATTCCCGTTCTGGCCCATCCGCCCCTCTACCATATGGGCAGCGACCGGCTGGACAAACTCGTTTCTTCCTTAAAAGAAGCTGGACTCATGGGCATCGAGGCCCTCTACTGCAGCTACACCAACCAGGACGAACGGGACATGCGCAGGCTGGCCGACCGTTACGACCTGCTGCTCAGCGGCGGCTCCGACTTTCACGGCGCCAATAAACCCGGACTGGATCTGGGCACCGGCTACGGGAAACTTTTCGTACCGGAAGAATTTCTGGAAAAGATAAAAGATAAGCTAATGGAACGGAGTACCCTATGAAACTTCTGTTTACGGATCTGGATGGAACCTTATTGAACAATAACAGCCTGATATCCCCCGGCACCAGAGCTTTTCTGGACGAATTTCTGGCGGCCGGCAACAGGCTGATCCTCTCTTCCGGCCGCCCCACAGACAGTGTTCTGGAAGTAAAAGACAATGCCGGGCTGACCCAGCCCGGCATTCTGTTAAGCTGTTATAACGGCGCACAGGTCTATGACTGCGACAGCCGGCGTGCCATTATGGAAAAGAGGATGCCTCTCTCCTATGTGTCCTGTCTGCAGGAACAGGCTGCCAGACATCACTTACATATCCAGACCTATCAGGAACACGCCGTAGTCTCTCCTGCTGACGATGAGGAGATACGCTTTTACCGCACCAGGATCCATGTACCACTGGTAGTCTCCCCCGTGCTGACAGACGTCCTCACCGACGGACCTTACAAAATGCTTGCCGCCGATCTCCACGATCACAATAAGCTGGAAGCCTTCCGTCTGGCCATCTCCGACTGGGCCGAAGGCAGGATCCAGACCATCTATTCCAACGACAAATATCTGGAGCTTTTCCGGCTGGATGCAGGCAAGGGAAACGCACTGCGCTTCGTCTGTGAATATTTAGGTGTACCGCTGTCAGATGCCTACGCCGCCGGAGACGCGGAGAACGATATCTCCATGCTGCAGGCCGCAGGCTGCGGCATCGCCATGCGAAACGCCCCCGATCCGGTAAAAGAAGCTGCGGATGTGGTCACCCGCTCCGACAACGATCAGGACGGGCTGGCAGAGACGATGCGCCGGCTGCTGTAGGCTTACCGTTATCTTGTAACCCAGTCCCTTTCTGCTTTCTGCTTTGTCACCCTGTTCACGGCCTCAGCTGCTCATATCGCTCCAGATCACGGAATGTCAGGCGGGCCCCGTTTTCCGCTTTGACAACAGAGATGCCGACCAGTACACTGCTTCCTGTATCAGGCTGGAACATCCAGACATTCCAGCCCATGGCGCTGCCGTCCTGCGCTATCGCCCCACCCTGCCCGTAAAGCGCGGTGCAGTCAGCGACCACCTGGTCATAGGATCTGCCGGACAGAATATATTTCATTTCGACCAGCTGATCTTCCATAAAATTGAGCGTCGCCAGCTCAACAGGACTGCCGTAGACTTCCCATTCTCCCTCATAAAACTGGTAGGGACAGCCATCGCTGTTCTGGCCGCTCTTTGTCAGCGTCAACGGCAATTCCTGTCCTTCCTCGGCTTCTTTCGTCTCATCAGGACTCATTCCCCAGACAAACCCCCGCATGTCAAGATACGTTTCATGAGGAACTGCAATCCGGATGACATCCTCATTCACGCCTGTCACCGGAAAATAGCCAAGCGCAACATCCCCTCCCATAACCCATTGATACGAGGAATCATACTGTATGGACGGGCTGCCGTATTTGACGCTCAGATTTTTCAGAAGCGCTTTGCCGTTTGCATCCTGCTCTGCATCCAGCGTGTAACGGACCTGATACAATCCCTCTGCATCAAAGTATGCCGTCAGATTCCTGATCTCTCTTCCGTAAAGGGACTGTGCTTCTATGATACTTCCGGCCTCCTTCCCATAAGCATCGCCCACGGGGACATACTCGGCCAGCAGCATTCCTTCTGCATCATAGGCTGTATTGTTTTCTTTCATACTGCCCGCCGTTAAGATTGCCCGAATCTCTTCCAATGACATGCCGAATGCCATCCCGCCAAGATCCTTTGAATCCAGAACGATCTCCGGATCCTCTTCCTCTGCCGCATCCCTGTCCCCCGGCGTGTCTGTACCCTTTTTTTCAAACAGGCCGGAGGAGATCAGAAACAGAACGGTGCATACTGCCGCTGCAAGAAGAAATAACCGCCTGTGCCCCCACAGCGCTGCCATAAAACGCGCTGCGCCGGACTGTACTGCCGATAAGGGCAATGCAGCAGACTGCGGTTCCTCAGCGCGCTGCTTTTGACCTGCCTCTTCGTCTGGCAAAAGCGCGATCGTTTCTTCCTCCTCCACATGCGGGGCGACGGCACTTTCCGGACGATCGGAAGATGCTTCCCTGCTGCTCTCGATCCCCTTTGCCCGGAACAGTTTTTCGTAAAACTCTTCCTCCTGTGCATAGGCATACTTATGAATGGCCTGAAGACGGTTAGATCTCATGCTGATGCCGTCCGGCAGAGTCACATTGGACAGATACACCAGCAGTCGTTTTTTCTCTTTGTCCCGGGCAAAACTGAGTTCATCCAGACAGTTGGTCGATTTCAGATATTCCTTTGTGATAAATGCGATGAAATAATCGCAGGATGCAACCCGCTCCGCAATATTATCAGCCCACTCCGTTCCAGGATCAATGCCTCTGTCATACCATATCCGATATCCTTCCGCCTGCATCCTTTCGATGATCCTGTAGACCTCCGTCTCGTTCCGATGGGCATAGCTGATAAAAATATATGGTTCTCTTCCACAGTATGGCCGCACGCTTGAACTTGTAGGCGCCATAGTTCTCCCTCCCGTTATTAGTTCCGGTGCACAGGATCTGTACGCCGGAACCGATGTTTACTTTTTAAAGATGAATACCGCATGCGGCCCGCCAGACGGCAGGCCGGCATGATAAAGATTTACTTCGGCACATACAGGACAGTCGTCGGCTCAACCGGATCCGGCTGCAGTACTGTCTGCGCCCAGTCCACAGTAATCGTCACACTGCCCACTTTCCCTGAATCATCATAGTCATAAGTCTGACTGACAGAATCATAAATCTGCTGCATGGTCATATAATCATTTCCAAAGTAGCGTGCCGTATCGACCCGCGCAGCCACCCTGCTCATATCATCATAATAATACTCTGTCGCAGATTCCACTCCGTTGTCCTGATTGCTTATTTCGTGTCTTTTGATCAGCCGCCCTTCACCGTCATAGCTGTATTCCGTATACCATCTTGCTCCGACTGCTTCCCGGCTCTGTCCCTTCGGATATTCGTAATAATCGTACCGGGTCATCCGGCCTGCACTGTCGTATGTATAGACATAGTCATATGACGCGTAATCATTGTACAGATGGACCAGTGTCAGATTCCCGTCAGAATCCTGTTCTGTTTCAATCTGGCAGATCACATCTTCATGGGATACTGACATATCAATCGACCAGCCCGGATCATTGGATATCTTTTTTTCTCCTGTAAGCTCGCCGCCGACAATTACATTGACTGCCAGATCATTTCCCTTCATCCTGCCTTCAAATTTCTGTGTCCCATGCCCTACATTAACGATATATCCCACATCGCCTGCGCCCTCTATATCACTTGTATCGCCTGAATACAACTTTGCTAAATACAGTTCACCAATATAGCAGAAAGCCTCCAGCAAACCATACTCTGCTTCCGATTCCGCAGCCTCCTCCAGCTTCATTGCCGTCAGTTCATACACTGTTTCCGAAGCTTCTGTCGGTTCGTCAAAAACAAGCCTGACCGGCATTTTATCTGTCAGTTCATCATTACACGCCTTCGCCGTTTCCTCGTCAAATCCAAGCTCATGTATGAAAAAGGAGTACAGATCCGCACTGATCTCACAGCCTGTCACCAAACCGTCTTCCTTTTCATATTCCAGCGTAAACCACAGTTCAAAATCCTCTCCTGACCCGGCCGTAAAACTTCCCTCTACGCTCGTGAGCAGTCCATCCTCATCACAGACATAGGATACCTGTTCCTGACCGTCCTCCAGATCCATCTCCCCCGAAGACAGCTTTTCCAGATAGATATTACATAAATCATGAAAAGCTATGGGGAAAATGTAATCCCCGTATGTTAATCCACCCGACCAGATGAGTTTGTTGTGAACAGCCTCTATCACCGCTTCAGGATCCGGTTCCATCGGACTGTCAAACACAAACTCCATCGGCATTTTTCCCATCAGGTACTCATTGGTCTGACTCGCCTCACTCTCTGTAATCTCATACTCACTCACGAGAAAAGCTGCTACATCGGCGCTGATCTTACAGGCCGTTACGAAACCGTCCTTCTTTTCATACTCCATTGTAAGCCATGATTCTGCAATTTCACCCCACTCATTCTGCAGGCTGATCTTCACCTCTGTCAGCAGTCCATCCTCATCGCAGGACACCTCCGGACCGCCCGCTTCCGTCGCCTCAAGATCAAGAGGGAGCACCCTGTATTCATCATAAAAACCGTTCCCGAAATCGTCATAAGAAATTTGCGGCACATTGACGATGACGAAATCCCCATCCACTGCCTGTCTGCCCTCCGAGCCGGCTTCTTCCGGCGCACCCATAAGAGCTTCGGTATCGTCACTTTCCAATGCTCCGCTAAGATCCACGGAATCACCGCCTCCCGACAGACCCGAAAAATCTACGGCATCTCCGCCGGCCGCCTCTCCGGAAGCGCTTTCTGCTTTCCCGCAGCCTGTCATGCCGCAGACCAAAGCTGCCGCCAGCAGCGCCGCCATAACTTTCTTTCCCATTCTCTTTCCTGTGATCATCTATAATTAACCTCCTTAACCCGTCTAAAAGCATATTGTCCGCATTTCGCTGTTTTTGGCACCCAGATACACAGGCTGGTACATTCGTCAAACGCACCATATCCTATCGTCTCCACAGAATTCGGCAGCGTCAGCTCTTCCAGACTGGTACAGGAAATGAACGTCCCCTGTTCTATAACGGTCACACCATCGGGAATCTCGATTTCCTTCAGGGAAACATCCGCTACAAACGCACCGACCCCTATCTCTGTCAGGGTGCTGGGCAGAGACACCGATACAAGATTTTGGCTAAAGGACACCGCATTTTTCTCAATGCTCCGGACTCCTTCCGGAATGGCAAGGCTTACCAGACTGTCGCAGCCGTCAAAAGCGCATTCCCCCAATGCGACAAGGGGACAGTCATTGATCTCCTTTGGCAGCGTCAGTTCCGTCAGGTTGAATCCCTCTACCATTCCCACCGCTTTTGCCTCGCCGTTGCCGATCTCATATAAGACACCGTCCACTTCGTACAATCCGGTGGCGGGATCACAGTCTGCAAAGACGGATTTGCCCTCGATGATTTCCTTCGGCCCTGTATTTGCAACCGTGTCCGCCTCGACCGCCTCCACTTTGCCTACATAGCCTATGGATTCCGGACGTTCCGCTACAGGCTGCCCGGATACAATGGAACCGCGCCATCCCATGATCACCCAGAGCAGCATGTTCTCATAATCGTGGGTGGAACTCAGCCCCCATGTGAAGATGGGGTCTCCCTGCTGGATATTCCCCATGCTGCAGCCGGATGCCGCCAGCCCTTTACTCTTCAATACATCCACCAGGGAATCCCAATTCTGGTCCGCCTTGACAAAAGAAGTGAAATTCGTGCGGGTGTCAAAGGGAATGTATCCGTTGCCCTGGGAGTCCACATCGGCATAGAAACTCAACTCAGTCCGGACAGTGTCACAATCGCCCTCTGCCATCCTCAGCAACATATTGGAGAGTGTGTAATAATAAAGCGTCCCGTCGTCGCTCAGATTCCCCCAGAACCCACGGTTGGACTGATATTTGACCTGTTCAAGGATCAGGCCTCCCGCCAGTTCGACCAGATTCAGCTTCGATACCAGACTGTTTCCATAGACAGGGGAAACTTCAATGATCCCGGCCATCGGCCTGGTGATCGCCAGATGATCCAGCCTGCTGTTATTGTCCGCCTCATTCCGGATATAGGTCTTTACCTGGCCGAATACGCCGCTCATCCTCTCCGCCGCGGCCTGTTCGTTGTCTTCCTTCACCAGATTGTAGGTGTTCTCCAGTTCCTCATATAAGAGCTTCACCATGTCCGTATTGGAAATGTTGACATGTACCAGTGTGCCATATTCATCCTCTTCGGTTGTGATCTCGCACTGATAATTAAGAAAAGTCATGTACCACAGCAGCCCGTCGTATTCATTCCACATATCTACATCCAGATTGACGCCGCTGAGGGTCGAAACAGAATTATGACAGTAAAAATACTGTGCCATCTCCAGTTCCTTTTCAGGCCTTCCGTTCAGAACATAAATATCAGAGAGCACATAAGAATAGGCTTCCCGAAGCCTCTCATAAGGATATGCATCGTCAAAGTTATATGTTACCATGGAAAGCCAGTTGTAGCGTATGTCCGGATAAAGACCATGGCCGTCAATAGAAACGTAGGGCACATCCTCATAAAACGGGATCAGATTTACAAAATCATGATAGTATGCCGCCTGCACGTCATTTTTGATCTCAAGATCCCATTCCTGCATTCCGGTCATTTCCGCTTCATTCAGTCCCCGTTTATCGGATTTGCCGCAGGAAACAGCACTTGCCGCCATGATCACTGCGAGCAGTATGGATAATATTCTTTTTTTCAACTTCTGGATCTCCTCCTTTAAATTTCGTTGTTCTTTTTATGTCAAAGGCACGATGCCTCCGGCATATATGTCTTCTCAAAAATATCTTCCCTCACTATGTACACATCCCCCGGATTGTCAACTCTGCTTACCAGCCAGTCCCCGGGAACGCCGAGCAGATAGCTGTCGCTCCACGACACAAATACTTTGGTCCGACGGCTGATCTGACGCGCATGGACAATGGCTCCGTCCTTCGGTATGCAGGTTCTGGCAAAATCCTTCAAATTTTTCCCTGTCCCGGCTTCTCCGGTAAGCCCCGCCGCTTTCACGGCTTCATGCACGGTCGGCGCATACTCTCCCTGGAACTGGTAAGGCGTATCCACCGGGTCATTGTGCGCCAAAAAGTACGCCTCATCGTTCTTATAGACTTCCGATTCTATGCCGATCATAAAATAAGTATCCTTCTGAATGGTAAAGGGAATATCCCCTTCCAGCATGCGGACTTCCACTTTAGTTCCGACAGGATACAGGTCCGCAGCCCGCACATATCCGATCGGCAGCCGCTTTTTCTGATAAACCGGTTCTCCCGACAGATCAGGAACATCTTCCGAACCTGCGTGGATATATTCCTGTTCCCGGAAATAACGTTCCATCCGTTTTGCAAGCAGATGGCATACACTGCTGCCCGGCTGCTCCTGATCCCATGAACCATACAGATCCACGCATACCTGATGCAGAAGATCCTCCCGCAGAAAACCGCCTGATTTCCAGATATGTCCGCCGGCTGACCCCACCCCCTGGGCAATATATGCGGCAAGCTCGTCCGCACGGGTTTCCCTGACACAGCTGCGGACGGAAAGTTTTGCGCCGCCGTCCAACATGCAGCAGACGACACAGACATCTACCGATTCCGCCTCGATCAGGATATCGCTGATAACGCCCAGAATATTCGGGTCGCACCGCTTGGCCTGTGCAATGGCGAAACGGTCATCCGGATGGTACTCGTAGCCCGCCAGGGCCTCTCCGGCAATCCGCAGTTCGTCCAGAGACAGATTATTGTTCTGAAACAGGAAAAGGCTCGTCTTGTTGCACCGAAACTCCAGCGCATCCCTTAAGTCCTTATCCTTTGGGTGACAAAGTTCCTGCAGTTTCCCGGTATCCATGAACAATCCATAATACAATGCGGTGGCGAGCTTTTCATCTGCGCCCACATCAAAGCCTTCCTCGCAGAGCATATCCCAGACAATGGTGGCACAGGCGCCGTAATTGTCACGGACTTCCCCCATGGCCGGAAGCTCCTCCATGCGCGCCTTGTGGTGGTCGATGACCGCAACTGTCCCGCCCGGAAAGCGTTGGACGTTTTTCTCCCCGTATCTGCAGTCCACTGTCAAAAGCAGTTCCGGCTCCTCAAGCTCCCTCACATATTCAATGGGAATATCCAACATCTCTACCATCAGCGTCAGATTACTCTTCTTTACCGGCTCCCTGCCGCCGTAAATCAGCCTGGCCTGTCTGCCGTTGGCCCGCAGATAAGAATAGATGCCATAACCGCTGGCAATGGCATCCGCATCCGGGTTGTCGTGGCATTGGATGACAATATGGTTAAATTCCAGCAATTCATTCAATTTCATAATAATGACCATGCCCTTTCAACAGTCCGCAGACCTGCGCCCCTGTCAGCTTCCGCAGGACGCTTCAAGGGACAGGGCGCAAATCTGCTCAATATCTGACGCTTCCGCTGATATCGGATATCTCAACAAGGGAGGCGTCAAAGGGATTCATTTTGTGGAACGAGTCGCTAAAGTCAAAGGACATTCCGGCAAGGTTCCACAGGCTCTTACTGGCGTCATTGTCTTCAACGGCGATCATATAAGCCCCCACTCCCTGGGAAGAATCGTATTCGATCGTTGCCGACTGGAGCTTAAATTCGTGGAGATCGCTGTCCACAAGGCCAAGCCCATAGTATGTCTGATGAAGATTTATGTAGAAGCTGCATTCACTTGCCAGGTTCGGATAGCGCGGCGCAATATAGATATATACGGGCGTTGCATAGTCATTATAGGTATTGACATCATAATTCGGTGTAATGCTTCCGCCGAATATGTCCCAGTTTATGTTGTAACCGGTCTGTGTCGTGACCGTTCCCTCGCCGTAATTCGTACTTGTGCCCACGGCAAACTCCATGGCAAACAACTCCCAGAAATTTTCCGCTGTTACCGCCATATTCAGACTTCCCACTTCATCATAAGCCTGGCTGAGCTGGTCGAACAATGTTACGTACTTCTTCTCGCTGTCGTCCAGGCTGTTATATGCCGTCACTGCATCTTTCAGCGTACTCGCCTCGGCATATGGATTGGAATAGTCGATCACGCCAATCAGAGTATCTACCTGTGCCGCTGCCTGTCTGCGCTGGGCAATCAACGCTTCCACTTCCTGATATGCACGGATCAGCGTTTCGCGATTTGAGACCTTTCTCTGGGCAGCATTGGACAATGCATTGTATTCTTCATAAAGCCCTGCAATTTCATCCTCATCGGCATACGACGACGAAATATTGAAGATAGCGTTCTCAAGCTCTCCGATTCTGCGGTTTTCCTTTACCACCCTTCCCGCAACGACTGCCACGGCAGCTGCGGCGACAATGATACCTGCCATCGTCAGCTTCTTTTTATCCTTCTTCAAATTGACCAGCGGGTTTAAAATCCTGTTTTGTCCGCCTGCTCTGAATCTGGCCGTAAACGGTTTTCCTGCTGCGGCAGCTGCCTTCGCCGGAGCCGGCTCCTCTGTCCGGGCTTCCTCCTCATCCTGCTGTACCTTTTCAGGCATATTGTTCTCTGCGGCACTGCTCTGTTCCTTCATCAGCACTGCCGTCGCTTTTCCGCAGTTGCTGCAAAATCCGGCGCTCTCCGGAAGCTCTGTTCCACAATAGCCACAAAACATCTTTTTCTCCTTTCCCGTATCCTTCTTTATCCACAGAACTGCCACTGTCAGATCAATTCACCATGCAGTGTCTTCCTCTGTTACAGAGATTGCACATTAAGGTAATACCATTTCCTTTTATATTTAAAAGCATACCCGCTTGTTCCGATGTCGCCTGCACTGCCGTCAGACAGATCAACCAGCCTGTGATCTATGACGGCTGCGGCTGAAATCTTAATGTCAACGTTGTATTTATCGCACATCGCCTGCTCCACTTCTTTCTCTTCATCCTTCCCGAGCATGGTATGTCCCGTGGCTTCGAATTTAAAAGTGCCGGCATTCGGATATATAGCGATATCATCCTCATAATTCTTTTGCAGCGTCTCTTTTAATCTGGCTTCGCCGCCTTCATATTCTATGACAAAGTCAGGCTCAGCCTGAAGCGTCAGATCAAAATCATGCAGACAATATCCTGTCATCCAGGCATCAAATGCCTCTTCCGGAGAAGAAAATCCCGCCCCGGCCCCGCTTCCGCCGCCTTTCAACAGCATAATAAGCGCTAATACAACAGCCACAGCTCCGATGATGATTACTTTCTTTTTGCCGGGTTTTACCTTCAGCTTGTTTGCTATTTTGTCGATCACAGGTTTTGTCGATTCCAGCTTCTCTCCCATTTTGTCGACCACAGGTTTTGCTGATTCCAGCTTCTCTCCCATTTTGTCGATCATTGGCCTTGCTGATTCCAGCTTCTCTCCCATTTTGTCGATCATTGGCCTTGCTGATTCCAGTTTTTCTCCCATTTTGCCGATCATTGGTTTTGCTGATTCCAATTTTTTTCCTATTTCATTCATCACAGGCTTTACAGCCACCGTCTTTTCCTGCACAACGGACTTTTTCGGTTCGGAGTTCTCTGACACAGGGTTCCCCGGCTCAGCATTCTCCGGCTCAATCTTCTCCGGTTCGGCATTCTCCGACTCAGGGGTCTTCGGCTCGGCATTCTCTGGCATTGGGGTCTTTGGCTCAGCATTCTCCTGCACAGTATTCTTCGGCCCGGCATTCTCCGGCATTGGGTTCTTCGGCTCAGCATTCTCCAACACGGGGTTCTCCAGCACAGTATTCTTCGGCTCGGCATTCTCCAGCTCAGGACTTTTCCCCAGGGGATTCCCACAGCGAATGCAAAACCTGGCTCCCTCCGAAAGCTCAGCTCCGCACTTTATGCAAAACATACATTCTCCCTCCTCCTATGTAAATCACACTATAAAAGTGTATACTAATGATAAACAGACAGGCTCTGCCCTTTGTATCTTTCGCAGAATAGACCCATCTGCGAAAATCCCGCGCTTTCTCTGTAACCTTGACGTATTTCAGATGGCCTGACCACAAATCTGACCATAAAAATCCGAAAGGCTGCCAATCTGTCTCCTTTTCGAATCCATGGTCGGATGTACATATCGGTTCAAAGTAATCTTTACATCGGAATGTCCCAGAAGTTCGCTCAGCGCTTTCACATCCATGCCGTTCTCCACACAGTTTGTGGCGAATGTGTGCCGCAGTGTATGGAAATTCCTGTTGTCAATTCCGGCTTTATGCAGGAGCTTTTTGAACTGATACTGCATCGTTCTGGACTCCAGCGGTTTCTTTTGTCCAAACACATAGGGTTGTTCTCCTTTGAGACGGGAAAGAAGTTCCAGAAGTTCCGGTGTCAACGGAATCGTTCTTCTGGAACTTTCACTTTTGGGGGCTGTTTCCATCAAAATGGTCTTTGTTATGTGTCCCGGCACGGCAATCCTCTGTACAGTTCGGTTTACTGTCAGGCTCATGTCCTCAAAATCGATATCCGTCCATCGAAGGGCGCACAGCTCCCCAAGCCTGAGTCCTGCATACAGACACAGGCGCACCGCAATCATGAATTTATTGTCCATCATTCCATGGGTACAGGCAAAGAATCTTGCCTGTTCCGCCATAGAAAATGTCCTTGGTGCTTTTGGCTTTGCCTTTGCCGGAGGTCTTTCCAACACAGGTATCCCGACAGAATAATTCCCATTGGCAAAAGAAATGATCTGATTGGTAACGCAGATAATACTTTTCTGCAGACTCTCAGATACTCTTCCCTCCGATAAGTGGTCAAAAATCTTTTTCCTTACTTCCTGCACCGTATCGGGCGAAAGCCTGCATGAACCAACAGTACCGGCAAGATGTGTTCGGTAAATAGTGTCATATTTTATGTAAGTCGAATATTTTCTCCGACTGGAAATTTCTGCAAGCCACTCCGCGGCAGCCTGTGAAAACAGGATTCTTCCACAGATTCCGTCCGCATTTTTCCGATTGATGCACCCAACTTCACTTTTCTCTGTGTCATGACAGACAAGACCAAGCCTGGCCCGGGAGAGTTTTTCCTTTGTTTCTACGTAATCTTTTCCATACACAGAGCGATAGATATACTTTCCCCTTTTTTCATCAAAAGTTTTATAGCGCCCTTCCCACCTGCCATCTTTCCGTTTTCTGATATTTTCTCCGTGCCTTGCCATTTCTGATTTCCTCCTGTTACCTGACTGCTGTTTTTACCACAAAATTGACCCTAAAATATTTTTTCTCCGCTGACATTTCCGGCTGACTTTCTCCATGGTATACTGCTTTGCGTATTAAATAGCAAAAAGTTCTTTTCTTTGTTGCAATTTCCCCCATGAACAGCGTATAATATTATCGTCAATGGGTAGGTTGTTCGCCCTGTTTTTCGCAGATGGGTCTATTCTGCGATTTATATTGTCGATATTCCGTGTTTTACCCTGCCAGGACAGCCGAGTGAATGGCCAGGCCGCGCCGCAACCAATAACAGCGGCACGCCGTTCCTGTATAAATACATTGCCCTGGAATGGCAAAAATGAAGATTTCCCATTTTAGCCATTCCAGGGCAATGTATTTATTATGCCTTTTATTACGCTTACTATATAGCAAAGCGGCATCTGGCCGGAAAGACCCTGCACAAAAAATAATCCCCAAAGTAAAATGCAGCTGTAAAGACCCCGGTCACAATCCACAGTCTTTACAGCTGCACCGCCTCATGTCACAGCACACGCTTCCACATCATTCTTCCACTTCCGCATGATACATCTCCAGGATAAACACACTCCTGTTCTCCGCAGGAAAGAATGCATTATCCCTCCACGATCAGGTATCTTCCGTCACCGATCTCGAATACTTCCTCCGATTCCAGAATGCTGTCCTCATCGACACCTTCAAGATCCACACCTTCCTCGTCGAAGAACTCCCACACCTCCCTGACGGAATCCACCACCACCGCCATACAGTCTTCCAGAAACGCTTCCGCCTCCTCCGGCGTCTCCGCTACCGGCTCCGGATAAAGCTGCGACTGGTTATCCAAAAAACACTGCAGTACCTTCTCATCAAACATAAGTTTCTCCTTTCCCGGTTCCCCCGGCCAATGATTGCTTCCTTACTGCCACAGGCCCCGTTTCTTTAACTCCTGACAGACCCTTCCCACGGGCAGTCCCACCACGTTGTTGTAATCGCCGCAAATGCCCTGCACATAGGCCGCGCACAGCCCCTGGATCGCATACGCCCCGGCCTTGTCCATCGGCTCTCCGCTGTCCACATACTTCTTGATGTCCTCCGCCGACATGGAGTACATCGTCACATCCGTACACTCGCTGAAAGTGGCATACATGGCCGACATATCCTTATACTTCCAGGCCAGTGTCACACCCGTATAGACCTGATGGCTGCCGCCCTGCAGCTTCTCAAGCATCCTGACTGCATCCGCCCGATCCGCCGGCTTGCCCAGGATCTCACCCCAGCAGGATACCACCGTATCCGCTCCGATCACCACGAAATCCTCCCTGCCCTCCGCAGCCAGTTTCCCGCACACATCCACCGCTTTCTGGTAAGACAGTTCCTCCACCACCTCATGCGGCTCCTTCTTCGTGCTCTTCTCTTCCACCGTGCTTGGCATGGTCTTAAAAGAAATGCCCACCTGCCGCAGCAGTTCCTTCCTGCGCGGCGATGCCGATGCCAGATATATTTTCATAGGTTTATTTCCTTTCTCTAAAAATCGATCACTGTTATCTTGTGCCGCAGTCTGTTTTCCTATGCGCAAATGCTATACGACCGCTTCGATCAATGTCTTTCCGTCCACCTTCATCTCATGAACGCCAACCTGCTTTTTCTGATTAAAATTGAAGCTGAGCATATATCCGGTATCCAGTCCATAATCTTCAAGATAATTCATAAGCTGGTGTTCTCCGCGCAGGTTGTACTCATTCCCCCTCCATATTTTGGTCTCTATCACAAACTGTTCTCCACGGTAATCCACAACAATATCTGTCCTTCCGAGACTGCGGGTTCGCGCTTCAACATAATAGTTGCCGGTACCGTTGATGATCGGGCGCAGATAGAGCAGGAAATACCGCCGTCCTTCTTCCTCCAGAAATGTCTCTCTGCACTCGCCATACAGCTCCTGAAAATGCTGCACAAACTTTGTCAATACCCATCGCATATCCAGATGTCCATCCTTCACAAACATATCCCGGTCCTGCAGAGATGCCCTGTACATATCAGAGGCATGCAGTTCATCCAGTGACAGGAAGTGATTATACAGGAGTGTATCAAAAATACGGTTTGCCGGTATCACTTTTCCATCTGCATTTTTGACAAAGCCAAACATCATCGCGAGACTGATCGCCGGATTCATCGGATTATAGGTGATTGTTTTCCCGAAGAACAGTAGTTCCCCAAGCATCTGTTCCAACTCCGGATAATCTGCCAGTTTCCCGATCAGAGACTCAAACAGAGGATTTGTTTCCAGAAGGAGCATGCGCACTGCTTCCAGAAATCCTTCTTTTGTCCATGCGGTTTCCGGGTCTGTCTTTTCGTCCATCAACTTGCACAGACGTGATACGAGAAAAGGATAGCCGGATGTATAACGATAAAGAAGCCCTGCCATCTCTTCCGGATCCATTCCCACAGCATGATCCGCTTCATATTCCCGCAGCATCCCCTCGATCCCCTTCTGGGACAGACTCATGTTAATATCAAAATCTGCCGCAATATTCCACGGACTGTTCGTCTTATGATCATCCTCCGGACGTATTTTTCTTTTCAGATTCTTGATATCATAGACGCCGGCAAGGATAACGGACTGAAAAGTGGTCGTTCCCTTTGCTTCCCTTTCAAGATAATAATTTCGCAGCTGGGCAAGGAAATCAAGAAACACTTGATCATTGGAAGCGCTGTCCACTTCGTCTATGATTAAAACAACTGGTTTTTCACTGCATCCACACAGATTCACCAGACACTCAAATAATTCTAGAAGGTTAAATTTTTCCTCATTCTCTTCCACTTTTTCCTGCATTTGCCGCATGATCCCGGAGACGCCGGCCATCTGTTCCGCACAATGCCGCTTCAATTCCCTGAGCAGAATGCGCAGGAATGACAGGGAAAATATATTTTCGCTCTGAAAGCATGCGCTGCCAAGCATCTGAAAATCAAGGCTGATCACCAGATAATCCTGCTGCAGATTCTTTGCCAGCGCCGTCAGAGTCGTTGTCTTTCCATATTGTCTGGCACAGTTGATCATAAAATAGGAGCCATCATCAACCATATCACGTATCCTGTTAATCCGCTCTGACAGATCTACCATATAATGTTTTTCAGGCACGCAGATACCCGTCACATTAAATCTTCTGGCCATTCTACAGCCCCTTTCCATTTCGCAGATTATTCCCCTGTTTCTATCCGCTTTTACCTGCCCTTATCTTATCATGACTCTCTTGCCGGACGCAACTATGAGAGATATATCAAACAGCAGGCTGCCGGGTATTCGCCCTTCGCGGCATGCGCCAAATGCCCGTGCAGGCACAGCATCTGGCGCATGATCTCAACGCGCTCTTCTGCATCATTCCTCCACTTCTTCGTGATGCATCTCCGGAATGAACACTCTCTGGTTTCCCACTTCCTTTTCGGCTTTGGCCGCCGCTTTCGCCTGATGACAGAAATGCAGCTGCGCATTGAATGCCTCCCGACCCCGCATATCCACCTTCTCATAGCTGCCGTCCGGCTGCAGCATCGACGCTTTCACGTTATCCCGCAGCTGGCAGTCCAGTATATCCTGCAGCTTCTCCTGCAGACAGGATTTCTCCACCGGAAAAAGAATCTCCACACGACGGTCCAGATTCCGCGGCATCCAGTCCGCGCTGGCACAGTAGTACTCCGGCTTGCCGTCATTTTCAAAATAGAAGATCCGGGCATGCTCCAGATAATTGCCCACGATGGAGCGCACCGTAATATTCTCACTGACACCGGGAATGCCCACTTTCAGACAGCAGATACCCCGGATGATCAGATCGATCTTCACACCCGCTGCACTGGCCGCATACAAAGACTCTATGATCACCTTATCACACAGAGAATTCATCTTTGCGATGATATGTGCCTCCCGCCCCTGCTGCGCATAGGCCTTCTCCCTGTCGATCAGCCGCAGGAACCGGTCTTTGAGCCAGAGAGGTGCCACCGACAGCTTATTCCAGCTGCGCGGCTCGGAATAGCCGGAGAGCATGTTGAACACAGCCGTGGCATCCTCCCCGATCGCCTCCGAACAGGTGAAAAGGCCTACATCCGTATATAATTTCGCGGTGGAATCATTATAGTTACCCGTTCCCAGATGCACATACCTGCGGATACCATTCTCTTCCCGCCGCACCACCAGCGTGATCTTACTGTGCGTCTTTAACCCCACCAGACCGTAGATCACATGGCAGCCTGCCTTCTCCAGCTTCTTCGCCCAGACGATATTGTTTTCCTCGTCAAACCTTGCCTTAAGCTCCACCAGCACGGACACCTGCTTCCCGTTCTCCGCCGCCTGCTCCAGCGCCGCGACGATGGGAGAATTGCCGCTGACACGGTAGAGTGTCTGTTTGATGGCCAGCACATCCGGATCCTTGGCCGCCTGTCTGACGAAGCGCACCACCGGCTCAAAGGTCTGGTAAGGATGGTGCATCAGGATATCGCCTTCCCGGATCTTCTCGAACACGTCCGCCTCCTCCGGCAGCTCCGGTACCGGCTGGGGCCTGGAATAACTGTCCTCTTTCAGGTGGTCGAAGCCTTTCATCCCATACATTTTCATCAAAAAAGTAAGATCGAGAGGCCCGTTTATCGAATAGATATCCTCCTTCTCAATGGAAAGCTCATTCTGGATCAGCTTTAACAGCTTCTTATCAATGCCGTCCTCCACTTCCAGACGGATGACCTGCCCCCACTTCCGCTTCTTTAACTGTTTCTCAATCTCCTGCAGCAGATCTTCGGCGCCCTCCTCCTCGATGCCCAGATCCGCATTTCTCATGATGCGGAAGGGGAAGGAGCAGATAATATCATAATTGAGAAACAGCTTCTGGATATTGCGCTCGATCACTTCTTCGAGAAGAATAACACGTGTCTGCTTACTGCCCGGAATCGTCACGATCCGCGACAGGACGCTGGGCACCTGCACCATGGCGAACTCCGTCTCCCCCTCGCCGTTTTTCTTCTTCACCAGCGCACCCAGATTCAGGGATTTATTGCGGATCAGCGGAAAAGGCCTGGAAGAGTCCACCGCCATGGGTGTCAGCACCGGATAAACATTGTCCGCGAAATACCGGTCCACATAGACGCCGTCCTCTTTATCCAGCTCCTCATGATGTCTGACAATGTGCAGTCCCTCCTCCAGCAGTCTGGGAAGCAGTGAACGGTTATAGACCGAATACTGCTGCTCTACCAGTCTGTGTGTCTCCTCATTCACGCAGGACAGCTGCACATCCACGGTCATACCCGCGATATCCTTCTTCTTATATCCCGCATGTACCATATCTTTCAGGGAGGCCACCCGCACCATAAAAAACTCATCCAGATTGGAGGCCGTAATGCTCAAAAATTTCAGTCGTTCAAAGAGCGGATTCTTCTTATCCTTCGCCTCACTCAATACCCTTTTGTTAAAAAGGAGCCAGCTCAGCTCCCTGTTTGTATAAAATTCGTCCTTCGAAAAGTCCATTTCCATTCCCCCGTTTTCTGTTGATACACAATTCCTTTCTATTCTGCTACCCTCTCTGTCTGATCACCGGCTGAACGCTGAACACTTCTTCGAAAAAGTGCGCCCGCCGCGCAAGCAGTCCTTTTTCCAGCGTAATATCCTGTGAGGCGTCCACCGTAATGATCAGCTTCTCATCCTTTAGCACCGTCTTGACATTCTTGAACTTCTGCTTGTGGCTCCTGTCCAGTCCGTTGGCCACGCGTAGAATGGCTGTCAGCTTGGCGATCGTGAGATAGTCCCTGCTGCTAAACGCGCTGTCCCGGCCCATCAGGTCATAATAGTCGAATTCCAGATGGTTGTACTTGACCACATTGGCCACAATCTCCCGCTCCATATGGGACAGACCGATGATCTCCGTGGACATGATGATATTATAGGAACATTCTCCCAGATTGACCAGACTGATATACTTGCCGCAGTCGTGCAGCAGCGTGGCGATCCGCAGAAGAAGCCGCTCCCGCCTGCCCAGTCCGTGTATCTTCTTCATGCTGTCGAAGATGGTGAGCGCGATCTGCTCCAATGTCTCGCCTCTGCGCTTACTGCCCATATAGCGCTTGCTGATGTTCTGCGCACAGGCCACGATATCCTGCTCAAAATCATGGCTCTCCTTGAGGATCTTGTTCTTTTCCCCGTATTCATAGGCGATGCCGTCACAGAGACTTACGCCCGGCGCCCAGATCAGCCTGGCATCCATCACCTTGGTGATCCGGTTGAGCAGCACACCGGATATGAACAGTAACGGCTCATTTTCCTCCGGTATGTCAAGAATACGGGCCGCCTCCTGCACCGTCGCGGTCCGCAGACGCTCCAGGAAGCTGTCCATGGCCGCCGCCTCGATGCTGCTTTCCTCCAGACCGGGTACATTCCTGCCCACCACCGCCGAAATATAGTCGTCCACCACGATGATATTCTCGATCACCCGGTCCTTCAGATACAGTTTCTTAAAGACAGACAGCTGAGAACTGATGATCTCATCCAGCATACTTTCATTCTGCTCCGGACGGATATTCAGCTTGCCGAGCTGCTCCTGCAGGCGCAGGACACCCAGCCGCAGATTCTGTGTCGTCACAAGCGTATCCTTGTCAAACAGGGAGATCTGGATGCTGCCGCCGCCGATATCCACGATGGCGGTGCCCTTCTCGATGATCCTGTTAAAAACATCCCCCTTGGAAGCTATGGACTTGTAATCCAGAAAGCGCTGCTCCGAATTGCTGATGCATTCAATGGTAATCCCCGTGCGCTGTGCGATCTGATCCAGAAGGATCATCCTGTTGTCCATCTCCCGGATCGCACTGGTGCCGTAAGCCTTATAGGCATCCACCCGGTATCCCTTCATGATCTCCCCGTAATCCCGCAGCACACGGCAAAGCTCATCAACTCTCTCGTTGCTGATCTTGCCGTTGGCATATGTATCCGTCCCCAGGTCGATACGATGCCTGATGTGGTCGATCTCCCGGATCCCGCTCTTCGCGGAGATCTCAAATATTTTCATGGCCAGTTCATAAGACCCTACATCTATCGCCGCAAATGTCTTCATATCAGTCACTTCCTTCTCTGCCTCTTAAATAATCTATAAACTGCTGTGCCGTCCTGCCTGACAGTCCGCCGTGGGAGAGCTCCCATTTCCCCGCCTCAGCCAGAAGCTTCTCCTCTTCCATCACAACACCGTACCGGGCCGCAAGACCCCTGACGATCTCCTCAAACTGTTTCTTGTCCGGCCCGCAGAAAAAGATCGTCACCCCAAACCGGTAGACCAAAGACAGCTTCTCCTGCACCGTATCGCTGGAGTGCATCTGATCCCGCCTGCCTTCCTTGTCGCTGAAATTCTCCCGGATCAGGTGTCTTCTGTTGGACGTCGCATAGATCAGCACATTGTCCGGCTTCTTCTCCAGACCGCCTTCGATCACGGCCTTCAAGTACTTGTATTCCGTCTCAAATTCCTCGAAACTCAGATC
>ERZ808037.604-NODE-604-length-31174-cov-45.404927_pt1 | contig 31174 bp, 23 predicted proteins | sample MGYA00380190_ERZ808037 | MGnify/ENA primary metagenome ERZ808037 (study PRJEB31490, sample SAMN06133399) | mouse gut metagenome | isolation source: J9 | host: mice | place: China: Chengdu | collected 2015-05 ...
CGCAAGGGTCATTCTTATTTCGCCCAAAGGGGTCAGTCCCGCGTGCCCGAAGGGGTCAAACGCACGCGCCTTTTCCAGTGTTCGACCTCGACGATGATGTCGAATTTGCCGAATTCGTCAAAGGGGAGCCGAGGCTCATACCCGTCTACGGCACCGACAGGACCGTAACCTACGATCCCGTGAAACGGACCGGACTCATAGTCAGCAAGCTCGGAGCATCACAGGCCATCTCGGCCGGAGCCTACGTCTACGCCCTCTCCACCATAGATTCCGGAATGTAGTAGTCGTCACGCTCCCCGCACACATCATCTGCGCTAAAAAGATAAAGTCCCGTTTTTGTCTGTATTAAGAGGTTGTTTAAAAACAAATGTTAAATGTTAAACAACCTCTAAATTATTTCCGTAATTTTGCAGACACAAAATGGGACGTATACTTGCCATAGACTACGGTCGACGTCGCTGCGGGCTCGCGGTGACCGATCCTTTGCGCATAGTGGCCACAGCTCTCGCCACAGTGTCCCCGGCCGAACTTATACCCTGCCTGAAAGAATACATGTCTCGCGAAGAGGTAGATGAAATCGTAGTAGGACTTCCCACCACCATGCGCGGCGATCCGTCCGACTCCATGCGCTACATCACTCCAGCCATGGGGCGTCTGCGCAAGGAATTCCCCGCTATGAAGTTCACAATGTGGGACGAGCGGTTCACATCCACCCTTGCCCACCGCGCAATGCTCGATGCCGGAGTCAAGAAGAGTGACCGTCGCGACAAGGGTGCCATCGACCGCATGGCGGCAGTAATAATCCTCAACTCCTATCTTTCCTCCTCGGCGATCCATACCTGACACTTCGTCGACACATCCTTCCTACTTCCCACGACAGTAAACATAATCAAAATAACCCCGCCTGAAAGGCACCAAATGCTTATAAAGAAATGCGCCTCCCAGTATATCTCTACGGACACCCCGTACTGCGCAAGACCTGTTCCGACATAAATCCCGGCCGCGAAGGGATCAAGGAGCTGGTCAGCGACATGTTTGCCACAATGTACGCCAGCGAAGGCGTAGGGCTTGCAGGCCCACAGGTCGGTCTTGCCGAACGCATAGTAGTGATCGACGCTGACCCCTTCAAGGATTCATTCCCCGAATGTGAAGGAAGAAAATTCACACTCATAAACCCCGAAGTCGAGATACTCGACGGTGACACTGTGACACGTTCCGAAGGATGCCTGAGCCTCCCCGGACTGTCAGAGAACGTGCCGCGCGTCGAGCATATACGCCTCCGCTGGGTTGACGAGGACTTTCAGCCTCACGAAGAGGAGATCTCCGGATTCCTCGCACGCATCGTACAGCACGAATGCGACCATCTCGAAGGGAAACTGTACATCGACCATATCTCGATGATACGCCGTCAGCTCATCAAGGGTAAGCTCAACAGCATACTCACAGGACGCACACGCTGCGACTATCCTGCGAAATACGCTCCCAGGAAAAAATGACCGGAGAAGCAAATTAGGAATGCGGATATGTCATGACATCCGCATATAAATCACCCTTGCTGCAGCGATCTGCGGCAAGGGTGATTTATTCAAAAGATGGCGTTTTGACACGCCGTCTTTTGAGGTTGTTTAATAACAATCTCTTAAATTTTCAATACTTGAACGAGGAACCGCCGAGAAATTCACGCATAAGCGAAGTCGGCGGTATGAGCCGCGAAGAAACTGACGCGAAATAGCCGAGGAAACGTCTCAGCCTGTGGGCCTGGGCATATTCCGGCACGTCGCGCGGCACCGTGCGGAGCACCTTTTCGGCCTCATCGCGCATCACCCCGAGCTCAAATATGAACGAAGAATTGAACATCGAATCGGCATTCTCCTGATAAGGGAATATCCATTTCTCCTCGCCGCGCCTCACGCTCGGCCAGCGGCGGATGGTCGACAGAGCGGATGTCCCGCGATATTTGTAGTCACGTATGATACGTCGCAGCAGCCGGTTGTCGGTTGTCGACACCCAATTATGGTCATCGATCGATATCGTGGAGAGAGCGGACACGTACACCCTGTACTTCATATCGTCAGCCACAGCGCGTGTCAACTCCGGATTAAGCCCGTGGATACCCTCTATGAGCAGCACACCGTCATCCGGAAGAGATATGCGCTTGCCCCTGAACTCACGTGTCCCTTTCTCGAAATTGTAAGTCGGAAGCTCCACCTCCTCACCGCGTATGAGCGCGCACAGATGCTTGTTGAACAGCTCCAGGTCCAGAGCCATGAGTGATTCATAATCGTAATCGCCGGTTTCGTCAACAGGGGTCAGGTGACGGTCAACAAAATAATCGTCGAGCGATATCATCACAGGGTGCAGAAGATTGGTGAGAAGCTCTATGGCAAGCCGCTTGGTGAAAGTAGTCTTGCCCGACGACGACGGACCGGCTATGAGCACCACTTTCGCACCGCCGCTCCTGTGGCGGTCGGTTATAGCCTGGGCTATGCCGCGGATATGCTTGGAGTGCAGAGCTTCAGCCACATTGATCATCATGCCCGACTCACCGCTGTCCACAGCCGCATTGAGCGATCCCGCATTGCTTATGCCGATAATGCGGTTGAACTCCTGATAAGCCTGAAAAGCCCTGAAGAGCTTAGGCTGAGGCTTCTCCTCGGCACGGCACGCCACATCGGAATGGCTGCAGCCAAGCAGAAGGAAACCCTCCTCATAGGGCACAAAGCCAAACTCCCCTATCAGCCCCGTACGCGGGACAAGCGGAGAAAGTGTGGTATCGGCCAGCCCGTCAAGCCGGTAAAATATCGTGTACAGCTCATGCAGCGACTCAAGCAGCGACACCTTTGCATCCAGCCCCTGCTCGCGAAACATCTCTATCACCTCCGACGTAGGTTTCTCCTTGCGCTCAATGGGCAGATCGGCGGCTATGAGTCGGCGCATCTCCTCCGATATGTCGCGGGCAGCAGTCTCACGGTCGAGATCAGTACGGGTGATACGCACATAGTATCCCCCCGACACGGCATTGCATATCTCAAGCCGTGCTCCCGGAGCCACACGGGCAAGCGCACGGTAAAGCACCATGCACAACGAGCGTATATAGCAACGCTGTCCGGCCGGCTCTCCGACTGACACAAACTCAACCTGCTTGGGAGCATAGAGAGGGAACGACAGCCCCTCCTCCTTGTTGTTGACCAACGCACACAACGGAGTGAAGCCAAGACGGCCGCCGAGACGGTCTACGACACTTTGCAGAGTCTCCCCTCCGGTAAAGGGGACATATTCCTGGAGATTGACACAATAGAGTTTCATAACGATAATCTGATGAATGAATGCGACACTTCAGCTTGTCATTGCCAAATTTATCAAAATTCCGCTTACATTCCAAGCCCTCTACCGATTATAACCAACATACTCGACAAAAAGTTGCACCATGCGTCGTCCGCATCACCTACACACATCCGTACACCACGGGGCATGACCAAAGAGACACCCTGCGGCATGACAGCAGAAAACTACAAAAAATTAGCGGATTTATCGGTTTTAATGGTTTGAAATAGTGAGATATTGAGCCTAAATTCGTACCTTTGCCGATCGAAAAAGCATTCTTTTATGAATATTTCCTACAATTGGCTTAAAAAATACATCGATTTTGACCTCACGCCCGACGAAGTTGCGGCGGCACTCACCTCTACCGGACTCGAGACCGGAAGCGTCGAGGAGGTCGAGTCAATACGCGGAGGCCTTCGCGGCATAGTCATAGGCAAAGTCCTCACATGCGAGGAGCACCCCAACAGCGACCATCTTCACATCACCACCGTAGACCTCGGTGACGGGCAGGCCACACAGATCGTGTGCGGCGCGCCGAATGTCGCCGCCGGACAGACCGTGGTGGTCGCAACTGTCGGCACAACCCTCTACGGGCCCGAAGGAGAGGAATTCCAGATTAAGAAGTCCAAGATACGCGGTGTGGAGTCATTCGGCATGATATGTGCCGAGGACGAGATAGGAGTGGGAACATCCCACGACGGCATAATCGTGATCAGCGAGGATGTAAAGCCGGGCACACCCGCTGCCGAGCATTTCGGACTCACATCCGACTATGTGCTCGAAGTGGACCTCACCCCCAACCGCATCGACGCAGCCTCTCACTACGGCGTGGCCCGCGACCTCGGGGCATGGCTCGCATGCCATTCCAAGCCCTCACGGCTCACACGCCCGTCGGTCGATGCATTTGCCGTCGAAAATCCCCAGGGGGGCATCAAAGTGACCGTCGAAAACTCCGAGGCATGCCCGCGCTACTGCGGCGTCACAGTGACAGGCGTCACAGTAAAGGAATCACCCAAATGGCTTCAGGACCTGCTGTCAGCAATAGGCCTGCGCCCGATCAACAACATAGTCGACATCACCAACTACCTGCTGCACGCCATGGGGCAGCCGCTCCACTGCTTCGATGCAGCAAAGATTGCCGGCGGGGAAGTGATAGTCAGAAATGCCGTGCAGGGCGCGAAATTCGTCACCCTCGACGGTGTGGAACACACCCTTGACTCACGCGACCTGATGATATGCAACACCCGCGAGCCCATGTGCATAGCCGGTGTGTTCGGAGGTCTCGACTCAGGTGTCACCGAATCCACCACTACAGTGTTCCTCGAGAGTGCCTACTTCAACCCCACATCGGTGCGCAAGACAGCACGCCGCCACGGGCTCAACACCGACTCATCATTCCGCTTCGAGCGTGGCGTCGACCCGAACAACACCACCTACGTGCTTCATCTCGCAGCCCTCATGGTGAAAGAGCTCGCCGGAGGCACCATCACCGGTCCGGAGATCGACATATACCCGTCAAAGATAGAGCCGGCATGTGTGACACTCGATTTCGATTACGCCACACGCCTTGTGGGCAAACAGATCCCCTCCGACACGATAATCTCGATCCTCAAGAGCCTCGAAATGGAGGTGACAGGCATCACCGACAAGGATGTCACGGTAAAAGTCCCCACCTATCGCGTCGACGTGACACGCCCCTGCGATGTGGTCGAGGACATGCTGAGAATCTACGGCTACAACAACGTGGAAATCTCCACCACCGTCCACTCCTCCCTCTCCTACAAGAGCCGCGAGGATGAGGAGAACCGCCTGCGCGACCTCATAAGCGAGCAGCTGTGCGGCGAAGGGTTCAACGAGATCCTCAACAACTCTCTCTCACGCGAAGCATACTATACAGATCTCAGCCAGATGCCGGCCGAAAACTGTGTCAAGCTCCTCAACCCACTGAGCAACGACCTCAACGTGATGCGCCAGACTCTGCTTTTCGGCGGACTCGAATCCCTGGCCCACAACATCAACCGCCGTGAAAGCGACCTGCTGATGTACGAGTTCGGCAACGTCTACACCTTCAATCCCGAAGCCAAAGGAAACCCCGGCGACGGTCTCGCCCCCTACAGGCAATACTCAAGGCTGGCAATATGGATGAGCGGACTTCTGCGTCCGGCATCATGGGCACGCCCCGCAGCCGAAATCACAGTCTACGACATGAAGACCGTGGTCACCAACATTCTCCGCCGCCTCGGCATTTCATCGACCGAAATAAAGCTGACGACATCCGCCAACGAGATATATGCGGCAGGGCTCGACATATCCACACGCTCAGGCAAGCACATAGGCTCGCTCGGAATGCTCGCAAAGAAGATACTCCATATGACCGACATCAAGCAGCCGGTAATGTATGCCGAGCTTGACTGGAACACTCTCGTAGGGCTGTCAGTCAAAAAGAAAGTGACATTCAAGGCTCTCCCGAAGACTCAGGCGGTGAAACGCGATCTCGCCCTGCTGCTCGACAAGAACGTGACCATGGAGCGCGTAGAGGCTACGGTACGTGCCTGCGAGAAACACCTTCTCAAGGAGATATCGCTGTTTGACGTCTACGAAGGCAAGAACCTCCCAGAAGGGAAGAAATCATATGCCATCACCCTCACCCTCCAGGATGACGAGAAGACACTCCAGGACAAGCAGATCGAGGCTGTGATGAACAAAGTGATAGCCGGTCTCACCAGGCAGCTCGGAGCACAGCTCAGATAACACAGACCATCATCAACCACGACTTCAATTACCAAAAAGAAAACATATACTATAACTTTACAATGGGAAGAGCATTTGAATACCGCAAAGCCCGCAAGCTCAAACGCTGGGGCAACATGTCCCGCACATTCACCCGCATAGGCAAGGAAATCACCATCGCCGCCAAGGCCGGCGGTCCCGATCCGTCCACCAATCCCCGTCTGCGCGCGCTCATGCAGAACGCCAAGGCTGCCAATATGCCCAAGGACACTGTAGAGCGTGCTATCAAGAAAGCCACCGACAAGGATGCCGGCGACTACAAGGAGATCGTATATGAAGGATACGGTCCTTTCGGCATCGCAATAGTGGTCGAAGCCGCCACCGACAACAATACACGCACCGTAGCCAATGTGCGCTCATACTTCACAAAGCACGGCGGCACTCTCGGCACACAGGGGTCCCTCTCATTCATGTTCGATCACAAGAGCGTATTCAAGATCAAGCCCAAAGAGGGCGTTTCGCTCGAAGATCTTGAGCTTGAGCTTATCGACTACGGCGTGGACGAACTCGAGGATATCGTCGACGAAGAATCAGGCGACGAGCAGGTAGTGCTCTACGGTGCTTTCGAGGAATACGCCAACATACAGAAGTACCTCGAAGACAACGGATTCGAGATCATATCCTCGGAATTCGAGCGCATACCTCACGACCTCAAGGAGGTCACTCCCGAGCAGCGTGCGACACTCGAAAAGCTCCTTGAGAAATTCGAGGACGACGAGGATGTACAGAATGTATTCCATAACATGAAGGAGGAAGACGGTGACGGAGAGTAATGTCTGAAAAGACTCATCTTCACAAGGCGTAAGCCCTAAAATCACAATTTTCCTCAAAATCCTTTATTTCCTGTTATCAAATGACAGGAAATAGGGGATTTTTGTTTATATTTGCAATCAAGTTTCCAATAATAGCATTAAATGTTAAAAATCGCAATTCAAGCCAAAGGGCGTCTCAACGAGCAGAGCATGAGCCTCCTCGCCGACGCCGGGATAAGCGCGTCATCAGGCAACCGAAAACTCATATCCAAGGCCAAAGGATTCCCGATGGAGATTCTTTATCTCCGTGACGACGACATACCCCAGGCAGTGGCCATGGGTGTGGCCGACATAGGCATAGTAGGACTGAACGAGATAGTGGAGAAAGACGAGCACGTGGAGCGAATACTCGATCTTGGCTTCGGCGCATGCCGTCTGTCAATAGCCATTCCGCGCGAGGCCGACTACACCGGCACAGCATGGCTCAACGGCAAGAGGGTGGCGACATCCTACCCACGTATTCTCGGCAAATTCTTTGCCGACAACGGCATTGACGCCGAGATCCACGAGATAGCCGGCTCAGTAGAGATAGCTCCGGCCGTAGGCATGTCCGACGCCATATTCGACATAGTGTCATCCGGAGGCACCCTCGTCCAGAACGGGCTGCGTGAGGTGGAACAGGTGTTCTTCTCCGAAGCCGTCCTCATAGCCACACCAGGGCTACAGGAGGACAAGCTCGAAGAGATCGACAAACTCAAGTTCAGGCTTAACTCCATACTCGACAGCCGCGGGATGAAATATGTGCTCATGAACATCCCGCGCACATCGCTCGACCAGGCCGTAAAGATGCTTCCCGGCATGAAAAGTCCCACGTTGCTCCCCCTCACCGATCCCGAATGGTGCTCCCTCCACGTCGTCATACCTGAAAGCGAGCTGTGGGGCAAGATAGAGATGCTGAAGAGCATAGGAGCCGAGGACATACTCGTGCTCAATCTTGAAAACATAATACGTTGATTTCACACGCCACCCTTCTGACATGGAAACAATAATTACTCCCCCGAGAGAACTGTGGGATGCCCTCACAGCCCGAAACATCCCTGCCGACGATCCTGAAGTGACCCGGACTGTGGAACGCATAGTGGAAGATGTGCGCTCACGAGGCGACGAAGCTCTGCGCGAGTATGCCATGCGCTTCGACGGAGCCGAACCCGGATCCATCGAGATATCCGAGGAAGAGATGGACCGGGGTATAGCCGCAGTGCCACCCGCAGTTGCGGCCGCCATCGATGCCGCCGCCCGCAACATCGAGGCTTTCCACCGTGCACAGCTGCCCCGCCCCGTGGAAGTAGAGACCGCACCGGGAGTGAAATGCCTGCAAAGAGCCGTGCCCATCTCACGCGTGGGGCTGTACATCCCCGGAGGGAGGGCCCCGCTGTTCTCCACAGTGCTGATGCTCGCCATCCCCGCCAGGCTGGCGGGATGCCGTGAGGTGGTGATGTGCACTCCCGCGAGCGGCACAAACCCCATATCCCCCGAGATACTATATGCAGCCCGCACGGCAGGCGTACACCATATATATAAGGTAGGCGGAGCACAGGCAATAGCCGCAATGGCATTCGGCACCGCGACAATAGGACGTGTCGACAAGATATTCGGGCCCGGCAACCGCTTCGTGACCAAAGCAAAGCAGCTCGTGTCGGCGGTCACAGCCATCGACATGCCCGCAGGTCCCAGTGAGGTCATGATAATGGCCGATGGAAGCGCATGTCCGGCGTTCGTTGCCGCCGACATGCTCTCACAGGCCGAACACGGTCCCGACAGCCAGGCCATAGCCCTGTGTGACTCTATGGATCTCGCTGCAAAGATCGCTTCGGAGGTAGAGCGGCAGACAGCACTCCTCTCACGCCGCGGACTCGTGGAGGGTTCCCTCTCCAAAAGCCGCATCATAGTGCTCGGCACACGCGGCGAAATGACTGAATTCGCCAATCTTTATGCAGCCGAACACCTGATAATATCCATGCGCGACCCATGGGAGATAGCAGGATCCATCACTGCGGCCGGAAGTGTGTTCATAGGCAACTACTCCCCCGAAAGCGCGGGCGACTATGCATCAGGCACCAACCATACCCTCCCCACCGGCGGATGGGCACGCTCCATGAGCGGGGTCAACATCGAAAGCTACATGCGCAGGATCACCTATCAGGAGCTGACCCCCGCCGGACTTGCCGCGCTTGCCCCGGTGATCACAGCAATGGCGACAGCCGAAGGGCTCGACGCTCATGCCGCAGCAGTAAACATCAGAATCTGACATTATGAATCCTCTACAGTTCGTACGCCCCAATATCCTCGCGCTCGCCCCCTACTCCACCGCGCGCGACGAGTTCAAGGGGGGAGACATCAAGGTGTTCATCGACGCCAACGAGTCACCCTTCCACACCGGCTTCAACCGGTATCCCGATCCGAGACACCGTCTGCTGAAGCAGCGCATAGCCGAGACCAAAGGTGTGGACCCCGACATGGTGTTCACAGGAGGAGCCGGAAGCGACGAGGCCATAGACCTGGTATACCGCATATTCTGTGAGCCGGGGGTCGACAACGTGATCGCCATGTCACCCACCTACGGTGTCTACTCCGTGGCCGCAGCCATCAACAATGTGGAGTACCGCGAAGTGCCGCCGGCCAAGGATCTCTCATTCCCGGTAGAAGCCGCGCTCAACGCTGCCGACAGCCATTCCAAAGTGATATGGGTGTGTACACCAAACAACCCCACCGGGATATCGGTCCAGCCAAGGGAGATAATACACCTTGCCGAGAACTTCAACGGCATAATCGCTGTCGACGAGGCCTATATCGACTTCTCCCCGTTCGGTTCGGTCCTCCCGCTCATAGCCTCCCATCCCAACATCATAGTCCTCCAGACCTTCTCCAAGGCCTGGGGCCTTGCCGGGCTGCGCGTAGGCATGGCATTCTCCGACCCGCGCATATCCTCGCTGTTCGCCAACGTAAAATATCCTTACAACATCAATGCCCCCACACAGCGGGAGATACTCCGGCAGCTCGACAGCCGCGACATCGCGCCACAGATAAGCATGATAAAGGCCGAGCGGGCGCGCATGGCCGACGCTCTCCCAGGCTTCCCGTGCGTGAGAAGAGTGATACCCTCCGACGCCAATTTCCTGCTCGTGGAAGTCGACGATGCCGACAGGCTTTACGACTTTCTCGCTGAGCGCGGAGTGCTCGTCAGGAACCGCACCCGGATACCCCACTGCAGGGGGATGCTGCGCTTCACCGTCGGCACACCCGCCGAAAACTCCCGGGTCCTCGCCGCCCTTGCCGACTACTGCAAGGAGACAGGGACATATCCTCCCGACACTGTTCCGCAATATGCCGGGCCGGATGATAAAACGCCGCTGCACTCACCCCGCAAAGCCGCAGTGACACGCCACACCGCCGAGACCGACATAGAGGTCATCATAGACCTTGACGGCGACCCCGCGGCATCATACATAGACACCGGCCTGAAGTTCTTCGACCACATGCTGTCACAGCTCCCCCACCACGGTGGCTTCGCGCTCGACATTGTGTGCCGCGGTGACCTCGATGTGGACGAGCACCACACCATGGAAGATGTGGCGATAGCTCTCGGCGACGCCATACGCGAGGCTCTCGGCGACAAACGCGGCATAGAGCGTTACGGCTTTGTCCTCCCCATGGACGAGAGCCGGGCCATGGTGCTCATCGACCTTGGGGGACGGATCGATTTCCGGTGGGATGTGGAGCTCGACCGCGAATATGTCGGCGACACCCCCACCGAGATGTACCGTCACTTCTTCCAGTCGCTTGCCTCGTCGCTCCGCGCCAACATCCACATCTCGGCGCGCGGAGAGAACTGCCACCATATAATCGAAGGGGTGTTCAAAGCCACCGCACGCGCCCTAAGGATGGCTGTGAGCCGTGAACGTTTCCCCTATAACCTACCCTCAAGCAAAGGTATCCTATGATAGCGATAGTCGACTATTCCACCGGCAACATACGCTCGGTCGAGAACGCCTTGAGCCGCCTCGGGGCCGAATGGGTGCTTACGTCCGACCCCGCCGTGATACGCAGTGCCGACCGGGTGCTGCTCCCCGGTGTCGGCCATTGCGGAGAGGCTCTCGCAGCCCTGCGCGCCACACGGCTTGACTCCGTGATACGCAATCTGCGCCATCCGGTGTTAGGGATATGTGTGGGTATGCAGATGATGTGCCGCGACACTTCCGAAGGTGACGCTCAGGGGCTCGGCATATTCGATGCCCACGTGAGACGGTTCGACCCGGGGCCGGCCGACAAAGTCCCCCACATGGGCTGGAACTCCATCCACAATCTTGAGAAAGGTCTCTTCAAAGGGGTGCCGGGAGGCTCATACGTCTACTTCGTGCACTCCTACTACGCCCATCTGTGCCCCGACGCCATAGCCACAGCCCGTTTCGGCGAGCGCGAAGAGATGTTCAGCGCAGCCCTGAAATATGAAAACTTCTACGGCACGCAGTTCCACCCCGAAAAGAGCGGATCCGTAGGCGAAACAATACTCCGAAACTTCCTTGAATTATGATTGAAATCATCCCCGCTATAGACATAATCGACGGCAAATGCGTGCGTCTCACCAAGGGTGACTACAGCGCACAGGCCACATATCAGGAATCACCGGTCGACATGGTGAAACGTATGGTCGACTCAGGATTCACCCGCATCCACGCTGTCGACCTCACCGGCGCGCGCCTCGGACAGCCCTGCGCGCTCGGCACACTCGAAAAAATGGCATCGGTCAATAACGCACGCATCGAGTGGGGAGGAGGCATAAAGTCCGACGATGACCTGCGCGACATGTTCAACGCCGGCGGCTCATGGGCCGTGATAGGAAGCGTGGCAGCCCGTCAGCCCCTCCTCTTCAACCATTGGCTGCTCACCCACGGCGGCGATTCCATGATACTCGGAGCCGACCTGCGCGACGGCAAAGTGGCGGTGAGCGGATGGACAAGCGAGGAGGACCTGACTGCCGACGATCTCATAAACCGTTTCCGCCCACTCGGACTGTCGCAGACTATCGTCACCGACATTTCGCGTGACGGAATGCTACTGGGACCAAACTTCGACCTCTACAAGGATCTCAAGGCAAAGCATCCCGACATACTCATCACCGTGTCGGGAGGGATCTCGTCGACCGACGACATCGACCGCCTCGACACCCTCGGGCTCCCGCGTGTCATCGTGGGAAAAGCTCTCTATGAAGGCCGCGTAACACTCGACGGACTGTCGCACAAATACCTGTAACCCATGCTTACCAAACGCATCATCCCGTGTCTTGACGTAAAGGACGGACGCACAGTCAAAGGCATAAACTTTGAAGGACTCGCCGATGTGGGCGACCCCGTGGAGCTCGGCGCACGCTACGCGCTCGAAGGAGCCGACGAGCTCGTCTATCTCGACATATCCGCATCCCGGGAAGGGCGCGGCACATTCACACGCCTCGTAAGCCGCATAGCCGACAGAGTCAACATCCCGTTCACCGTGGGGGGAGGCATATCATCGGCCGACGACGCTGCCGCACTGCTCGACGCCGGAGCCGACAAGATAACAGTCAACAGTGCCGCCGTACGCAACCCCGGGCTCATCAGCGCAATCGCAGGCAGATACGGGAGCCAGTTTGTGGTCGTGGCCATCGACGCACGCCGTGGCGACGACGGAGAGTGGCATGTCACCACCCATGGAGGCACGCGCATCACCGACCGCCTCCTCCTCCCGTGGGCCCGTGAAGCCATGGAACGCGGAGCCGGAGAGATACTCTTCACATCCATGGACCATGACGGCACGCGCGCAGGATACCCCTGCGACATATACCGCAGCCTCGCATCCTCACTCTCCATACCGGTGATAGCATCGGGCGGCGCGGGAAGCCCCGACGACATCGCCGACGTCCTCACCCTCGGCGGAGCCGACGCCGCGCTTGCCGCAAGCATATTCCACTACGGCGACATCACCGTGAGCCGCCTGAAGTCATGCCTCGCAGCCCGGGGCATACCCGTAAGAATCTGACATAACACCACCTTACCTCACACATACACTACTCTGACTATGAACTTCTCCGATTTCCGGCTCGACAAATGTTCCGACGGCCTCCTCCCCGTGATAGTACAGGACGCACGCACACTGCGAGTGCTCATGCTCGGATACATGAACCGCGAAGCATTCGACAAGACCCTCTCGCTCGGGCTTGTAACATTCTATTCCCGCACACGCAAGGCACTCTGGACCAAAGGGGAGACGTCAGGCAACCACCTGCGCGTCACAGAAATGTACCCCGACTGCGACATGGACACACTGCTCATAAAAGCCATCCCCGCCGGCCCCACATGCCACCGAGGCACCACCGCCTGCTTCGACACACCCGAAGAGGACGGATTCATACGTTCCCTATCATCCCTCATAGCACAGCGGCACGCCGAAATGCCCGAAGACTCCTACACCACCCGGCTCTTCATAAAAGGCATCAAAAAAATAGCACAGAAAGTAGGCGAAGAAGCCGTCGAATCAGCCATAGAAGCCGTCGACGGCAACCGTGACCGATTCATCTACGAAGCCGCCGACCTCATGTACCACTACCTCGTGATGCTCGAACAGATGCACGTCACCATCCCCGACATCGAACGCGAACTCATCAAACGCCACTCATAACCGACTGAATATTAAGCACAGGGCCGGACAATGGCGTATGCGGTGCTAACAGCTGGGCGGGGTGAAGGATCGTGTCAGCAGATAAAGCATTATAAGCACATCGGCTTCCGGGCCGAGATAAGCGCGCAGCAGTTCAAGCATGCGCGCTTTCCTTTTCTTCACCGTGATCTCCGCCACGTCAAGCATGCGCGCTATCTCCTGATTCTTAAGCCCTTCTTCGAAATTGAGCCTGAATATCTCCCTGTACTGCTCCGGCAGCCGCTCTATGGCGGCAAAGAGAGTGTCAAGAGTCTCCTGCCTCATGAGCCAGTAGGAATGGTCATGCTCCACCAGATCGCCCATGCCCTCACAAAGGTCCGAGGCATAACTGTCGACCACTCCGCTATGGCGCAGCAGATTGGACACCCTGCGCCTCACACACTGGAGCATATACCATCTCCAGTGCACCGCATCCTCTATGTCGCCACGATGCTCGTAGACCGACAGGACGGCGTCCTGCACACAATCCTCAGCCATGAACGCCAGCTTCGGGCCAAGCATGCGCGAGGCAAAAGTCAGCAGTCCCGGATACATCACACGGTAAAAAGGGATCATCCGGCCGACGAGGAAACTTCTGTAAAGCGAATCGTAATCTATCATATCGATGAGGTCACGGCAAAGTTATAGAGTTTTATCAGAATTAACAAGCGTATCGATACATTATCTCATTTTTTATAAAAAAGTGCAAAAAACACATATACCTTTTTCACATATGCGTGTAATCTATCATAAACACCCCGTTTCAGCATGGATTACGACCGCCATATCACACACCTCATCTACCGCCGCATCATAGGTACCATCAGCCCGTCCGAGCTTCGCGAGCTCGAGCAGTGGCTTGATGCCGATGAAGCACATCGCCGCTTCTTCAACAGCCTGTCCGACAGAGAGATGCTTTCCGACGAGATTATCATGCGCAGTGCCGTAGACTACATGCGTCCGGCCCGCGACATGCAGCACATGATACGTTACGGAAAGAGGTCACGCATGAACCGGCGCATTATGCAGGCAGCCGCCATACTCGCCATAATCATTGCTATAGGAGCAGCCCTGCACTATATCCCGGGCACATTAACACAACTCTCCACCGGGAATGACGGACCTTCCGACATATACGCCAACACGACTCCGAAAGGGATCGACGATTTCGTGGCAGGATCGCCCAAGGCTGTCATCACCAACTCCACCGGGCAAGCCGTCACCCTGTCGGCCGACGAGTCTGGAGCCAACGGTGCCATACATCTGCCCTCATGTGCCGTGCAGGCAAGGCTCCCCGAGCAACTATGCCTCGAAGTGCCTCGCGGAGGCGAATTCAAGATCATTCTCGAGGACTCGACAGAAGTGTGGCTCAACTCCGAATCCACGATACGCTACCCCGAAATGTTCGGCTCCGACGAGAGGCGTGTGGCCGTGACCGGTGAAGTATATTTCCATGTCAAGAAAGATCCCTCAAGGCCATTCTACGTGGAGACCGACCGGCAAGTGGTACGCGTCTACGGCACCACATTCAACATACGCGCCTACGCCGACGAGCCTGCCACCTACACCACACTCGAGACCGGCTCCATATCCCTCTCCCAGTCCTCAACCCCCTCGGGAGAACTGTTCCTCTCACAAGGCCACCAGGCAGTACTCGACCACACATCCGACCACATCAACATGTCGGTGGTCGACCCCGACGTAGTGACCTCCTGGAGGCACGGTCGATTCGTATTCGAGAACCAGCCACTCGACCGCATAATGCGCGACCTCAGCCGATGGTATGACTTCCGCTACGAATTTGCCGACAAATCCCTGTCATCACGCATATTCATGGGTAGCATACCGCGATACTCCGACTTCCGCACCGCCATACAGGTGCTCGAAAACTGCGGAGGCATACGCTTCACTCTCTCGCCCGACGGCCTGATCATCATCTCCGCCACCGACAGTGCATCAACAAATAGCTAAAAACGTAACAATAAATCAATCATTTAACAAATCAATCATTTAACCCCCAAAAGCTTATGAATCCACGACTATTGTGGCTGCTTGTAATGGTAATGTGCTTAAACGTTACAGGTCTCGCGCAGACCTACAACGCCACATTCAACAATGCACCGGCCGAAACAGCAATCCAGATTCTCAAGAAAAGTACCAACCACGACTTCGTCTATCAAAAAGACCTGATCAAAAACAACAAGGCCACAGTCACCGGCAAGTACAACGACATGAGCCTCAGCGACCTGCTCAACGCCACAGTGGAGCAGCAGCTCGGTCTATCCTACAAGGTCGTGGGCTCGACAGTGTCTCTCTCCGAGGCCGACAAGAGATCATACGCCTTCGACACCACCGTCCACGGCACAGTGACCGATGAAGAGGGCGAGCCCCTCGCCGGCGCGACCGTAATGCTCAAAGGCACACACTACGGTGTAAGTGCCGACATCGACGGACGATTCAGCATATACGTACACCACACCGACCCAACTCTCGAAATTTCCTACGTGGGCATGTATCCACAGTCAGTGCGACTCACCAAGAACAACATAGGAAACAACATTAACGTCACCCTCCGCACCAACGCATCCACCATGGATGAAGTGGTGGTGACAGGCTACCAGAACATCAAGCGCGAAAACGCCACCGGCTCCTACACCATACTCACCGGCGACGAGATCAACAAGCGTCACATCGACAACATCACCGCCGGACTCGAGGGCAACATCCCCGGACTCGTCAATAAGCGCAACAAATACGCCTCGGGAGAAAACAATATCGTCATCCGCGGTGTCGGAACATTCACAGCCTCGACAGCACCGCTCGTAGTGGTCGACGGACTCCCCATCGAAGGCGGCATCGAGACAGTCAACAACTATGACATCAAGTCGGTGACCGTGCTCAAGGACGCATCGGCGGCAGCCATCTACGGCGCACGCGCTTCCAACGGCGTCATCGTCATCACCACCAAGCAGGCCGACCGCGAGAAGCTCTCCGTAGACTTCAACGCCGACCTCTCGATCTCAGGCAAGACCGACTACTCCAAGTCAGGATGGGCCACAGCCGCCCAGGCCATAGAGCTCGACCGCCTCAACTGGAACGGCATGAAGGACAACGACCCCGACCAGTTCAACTCCCTGCTCAGCCAATACAACGACTATGACCGCCGTAGCGGTCTCTCCCCCGTGACCCGCATGTTTGTACGCAACCACCTCGGCGAACTCGACACCGACGCCATGAACAGGACTCTCGACTCATGGGCGCGCAACGACTACCGCCGCGAGTGGCAGGACGCCGCCGAACGCACACGCATAGCCCAGACCTACAACCTCTCGCTCCGGAATCAGGGTAAAGTGCTCGCATCGAGCTTCACTTTCAACTATTCAGACGACAACCTCGGAATGAAGAAAGAAAACAACCGCTCACTCCAGTTCCGCTACAAGGGAGACCTCAAGGCTGCAAAGTGGCTCGACCTTTCATTCTCAGTCAACGTCATCAACAACCGCACTAAGCGCAATGCCACCGGAGCCTACAGCGACATCAACAGCTTCTACCCCTATCAGAGCATGTATGAAGCCGACGGCTCGCTCGCACGCATGGAGGCCGACGCAATGCTCGACAATCCCGTATTCGAGAATCCGGCATTCGGCCTGAAGGACCACTCTTACAATCTCCGCAACGAGATCGGACTCAACACATCCAAAAATACCGGCACCAACATACGAGCCTACGTACACGCCCTCTTCCACCTCCCTGTGCAGGGATGGAACGCTTCGGTGATGTATCAGCACGAGGACATACAGGAGCAGTCAGAGACCGAATACTATAAAGACTCCTACTATGCCCGCGACATCTACAACCGCTACACCACCGGCGGTGTCACTAAAGTATGGGAGGTTGACCCGTCCGTCGACATCTGGGACGTGCTTATGAATCCCGATGCATATCCCGGCTATTCAGTATTCAACCCGGCAGCAGGAGACTATTTCTACGACGAGAACGGCAATATAGCAGCCGCCAAGCAGGTGGAGCAGCTCCTCCCCATAGAACATCACGTACCCGACGGCGGCATGCTCATATCATCCAACACCCACAGCCGCTTCTACACCTTCCGTGCGCAGACCGACTTCAACCGCACTTTCGGCAAGCACGACATCAGCGTCCTCGCCGGCTTCGAATACCGCCAGACCAAGTCAAGCGGCTCATCCGCAGCCTATCTCGGCTATGATCACCAGACCCTCACCAACCAGAACACCCACGTCGACTGGGACTTCGTCAACGGCTTCGGACAGATGGGCATACTCGGCACAAGTTGCCCCCCCTCAGGCTTTTACGCTAACTTCGGCACCTCCGAAACCCTCCACCGCTTCTACAGCTACTACTTCACCGGCAGCTACGTGTATGACTCCCGCTACAGCGTCTTCGGATCATACCGCGTGGACAAGGCCGACCTCTTCGGCACCGACCCGAAATTCCGCGGACGTCCCCTATGGTCGGTAGGCGGCTCATGGAACGCCCACAACGAAGCATTCCTCCAGCCTCTTAACTGGCTCGACGCCCTAAAGCTCCGCGTCTCCTACGGTCTGACCGGAAACATCAACTCCAACGCCAAGTCAGTCATGACCGCAAGCCTCTCGACCAACCGCTTCAACGGCGGCATCATGGGCGAGATACAGGAGGCTCCCAACGACCAGCTCCGCTGGGAGAAGACAGCCACATGGAACTGGGGTCTTGACTTCGCCCTTTTCGGCTACCGCCTCAACGGCTCGGTCGACGCTTACCGCAAATACAGCACCGACATCCTCACCGACGTAGCACTCGACATCACCTCTGGCTTCGAGGACCTGCTTCTCAACGCCGGCGAGATGCTCAACACCGGTGTCGAGCTCCAGCTCAACGGCCGCATACTCCCCTCCAACTCACGCAAGCAGGTGGGCATCAACCTCGGCCTGACATTCGGCTATAACCACAACAAGGTCAAGAAAGTGTACTTCCATCCCCACACCGGTTCGGAATTCCGCTCCATGGAACTCAAGCAAGGCTATCCCCTCAACACCGTTGTCGGCGTAGACTATGCAGGATATGTCACCGACGACAAGGGCATCACCTACGGAACATGGCGTGACCACAACGGCGAGATCCACAACACATCACTCTCATCGGCCGACTTCAAGATAGAGGACTGCGTATATCTCGGCACATCGACCCCCGTATGGACCGGCGGCATCATCCCGGAGATACGCTACCAGGGCTTCACACTCTCAGCCATGATGCACTACTACGGCGGCCACTACATGAACACCGACCCGCGCGTATGGGGCATCACCTCGACCAGAGGCGGATCAGCAGCATCCGAACTTGACTTCTGGAACGGTGTGGAAGGTGCCGTCCCCAACGGATATCTCACAAAATATTACGACTCGCGCACCATGCAGATAGCCTCATCGGACTATCGCAACTACTCGCGTGCCGACTACCTGAAGCTCCGCTCCATCACACTCTCCTACGAGTTTGAGCGCAAACTCATACGCCGCATCGGACTCAGCGACCTGAGCCTCCGCTTCCAGGTCGACAACGTAGCCACATGGGCACGCAACGGCCGCAGCTGGGACCCCGAAGCAACACGCATGGGCGGAATCCCCGTCAAGACTCCGTCGACCTACACCATGAGCATTTTCCTCAACCTCTAAAGACTTTTTCATCATGAGAAAAAAATATATTTCACTCCTCCTGACACTGCTTGCCGTGTTCACCTCCTGTGACGACAAGCTCGACATAACTCCCCGCGGATTCTCGACTCTCAACACCGTCGACGACCTCGGCGCGCTCATCAACAAGGAATGGCGCATATATGACTGGGATTTCAACCACGAGATGATCACCGGCAACACATTCGCACTGTGGTCGACTCCCGAGGAAATATTCAATGTGAAAAACTCCGTGGAGTACGCGTTCATCTACGCTGACGAGTCCGTTGACCGCGTCGCTCTATGCGAGGAGGACGAGCGCTACAAGGAGATTTACTCGAATATAAAATACTGCAACATCGTGGCCTGCCAGATGCCTGATCTCGACGGTGACCAGTACAAGAAAAACCGCTTCATAGCACAGGCACGCATACTCCGCGCATGGTTTCACTTCCTGGCCGTGAACCTATGGGCCGCACAGTATGACGAGGCCACCGCCGCATCGACCGGAGGCGTGCCTTACGTGGATAATATCGATTTCGGTGCCGAGAAGACCAAGCTCACCGTGGCCCAGGTCTACGAGAAGATCCTCGCCGACTGCTCCGACGAGCTTATAGAATGCCTCGACAAAACCCCGACCGACGATCCCTTCCGCTTCGAGGCCGACTTCGGCTACGCAGTGCGCGCCCGTGTGCTCTTCCAGATGAAACGCTACGAAGAGGCAGCCACATATGCCCGCAAAGCTCTCGAGATCAACCCCACCATCGAAGACCGCTCTACCATAGTCGACAAAGGCACCTGGGAATCCACTTTCAACTCGCCCAACCATTACATGTTTATCCTCACCAGCTTCGTCACCAACCAGTCCGAAATGGGCAACATGACACTCACTCCCAAGTTCCTCAGCCTCTACGAACAGGGCGACTATGTGCGCTACTATTCGCGCGAGGATGACTGGACCGAATATGACGACCTGCTCTGCGGACCCGAGGGGAGCGCAAATTACTCGCCCCAGGGTGCGGCCCGCATCAACGTGTGGGGACTGCGCGCCGAGCAGATGTACTACGTGCTTGGCGAGTGCCTTATCCGCGCGGGACTAATCGACGAGGGTCTCGACCAGGTCGACAAGGTGCGCAAATACCGCATACACCCCGAATTCTACAGACCCTTCAAAGGCACCGTCAACACCAAACAGGAGGCCATGGCCCTGCTGAGCAAAGCCAAGACCGTGGAGTGCATAATATCATATGAAAACTTCTTCGACTGCAAGCGTCGCAACACCGAGCCTGAATATGCAGCCGATGTGGTGCACCACATGGACGATTTCGGAGACTTCACCATCCGCCCCAACTCTCCGCTGTGGATCTATCCCTTCCCCATGAACGCCACCAACTTCAACCCGTCTCTGACCCAGAACATCTAATATTCCAATAATTGATAAAAAAAACTATCATTTCAGCTCTGATAGCCATGGCCGGCATTATGCCGGCTGCGGCTCAGACAGAATTCCGCCACATCACATTCGACGAAGCAAAGACAGCCGCCAAGGCTGAAGGCAAACTCATCTTCGTAGACTTCTACACACAGTGGTGCGGACCCTGCAAACGCATGGCGGCCAATGTATTCCCCAAAAAAGAAATCGGAGATTATCTCAACCCCAATTTCGTATGCCTCAAGCTTGACGCCGAGGCCGAAGGTGCCGCGCTCGCAAAGACAGTCGAAGTCAAGGCCTACCCGACTCTCATGGTGTTTGATGCCGACGGCAACAAGCTCGGATCATTCGCCGGCATGAAGGACGGACAGGACTTCATCACCGCAGTAGAAATGTGCAAAAATCCCGAACTCTCCCCCGAGCGCGTCACCGCGCGCTACGAGGCCGGCGAGCGCACCCCAGAAGTGGTGAGAGCATATGCCATAAGCATCGTGGACAACGCTCGCGACTACATGTCGGCATTCTATCAGGCCGGCAAGATAATCGACGACTACTTCGAATCCCTCAATGAGCAACAGCGTCTGAAACCTGAAAACCACTTCATGTTTGACTCCTATACCACCGGCTACAACACTCCCCGCGTCCAGTTCATGATTGCCAACCGCGACCGTTTCGACGCATCAAAGAGCAACGACATAGCCGAGCAGATCAAACGGCAGATGACTTTCGAGGCCACCCGCTACTTCACAACCAACTCCATCACCGACGAGGCTTCACGTCAGGAGTATGACAAATTCAAACAGACCGCCGGACTGGTCGGCCTGTCATCGAAATTTGCCAACATGTTCCGCTTCGCCGAAGCCCACGCCTCGATGGATGTGGAGGCCTACGTGGATTTCTGCGACAAAAACTTCGCCACACTCGGCTCCGAAGAGCAGGGCGCACTGCTGTCACAGCTCTCGAAATCATTCGCACCCTCGACTCCGGAACAGGTCAAAAAAGTCAGCGGATTCGCACGCAAGCAGCTCCCCAATCTTACCACCGATCAGCTGCTCATGACAGCCTACTCGATCCACGACCTCGAAGCACCCAAGCACTGATTCTAACACCGGATAACCATCCATAATACGACCGGCCCGGCACCATGATACCGCAAGATCATGATGCCGGGCTTTTTCATATACATATCCGCCGCCGGCAGCCCTCTATGCCGCCAGCAGGAAAAATATAAGATAGCAGTCTATATCCTTGCCGAGCATCCGGCGCAGCCTCTCTATCAGGCGCGCCTTGCGCTTGATCACGGTGACCTCCGAAACTGACAGAAGCCTCGCGATCTCCGTATTCTTAAGTCCCTGCTCGAAACTCATCCTGAAAAGCTCGCGATACTCCTGCGGAAGGCGGTCCACCGCACCATATATCACATCGAGTGCATCCTGATATATGATCGCCAGCGACACATCCTCCTCCTCACTGTCACCAAGCATCACATTCTCCATATAATCCTGGTCATACTCAGCCTTGCGCATGAGGTCTATGACCCTGTTGCGTATGCCCACGAAGAGAGCATTCCTCAGGTGAGCCGGCGACGCATAGCCGCGCCTGTGCATATAGCACTGAAATATGGCGTCCTGCACACAGTCCTTTGCCAGATACGACAGCTGCTCCCCTGTGAGCTTCCTCGCATAGCGGAGCAACGAAGGGAACACATGATCATAGAGCGGACGAAGATTCCCCTCACTGAACGCTTCATATATGTAATAATAATCCGGCATATCGGACATTCTCAGGTCATTTCGGCGCAAAGATAATGCTTTGTAAATGTATTTTTACCTAAAAAAAATAAATTTTTTCAATAAAAAAGTTTAGTGTTTTCAATTTCACACGTAATAAGGATAAAAAACAGCCATCACACATCACTGACATCATATGCCTGAAAACATCAGCCCCGACATAACGGAAATAATATTAAAACGCCTCACAGGGACAATCACCGAAAGCGAGAGCCGCCGCCTTGACGACTGGGTTGCCGCCGACACCTCTGGACGGCGTGCCGCCCTCCTCGAAATCCTTCTTGACAAGGATGAGCTCACACGCGAATACCGCCAGCGCGACCTCGCCGGCTCCGGACAGGCACTGCGCGAGATGCAGGCACGCATCCACATAGCCCGCGCCCCGCTGCGCCGCCGGCGCGCCATCATAGCCGCGGCAGCCTCCGTGGCAGTCATACTCTGCTCCGCGCTGTGGTATATAGGCCGCGACACCTCGCTCACGCCCCCTCCCGTAGCCGCAACAGGGACCTCCTCAGCCGTCAGTCCCGCCACCATAAAGCCAGGCATAACGAAAGCCGTCCTCTGGCAATCATCCGGGACCGCCATACCCCTTGGCGCGAACGACCCCATAGCCTCCGGCAACAACTTCCCGGCCTCAAGGCAGGACATATGCCTCACATCACCCGAAGAACTGTGCCTTGAGGTGCCGCGCGGAGGAGAATTCAAGATCATACTCGAGGACTCGACAGTAGTATGGCTCAACTCCGAGTCGACACTCCGCTATCCCGAGACATTCACTCCCGGCGAACGCAGGGTCGAGGTCACCGGCGAAGCCTACTTCGCCGTACGCAAGGACGAGAACCGACCGTTCTACGTAGAGCACAACGGGCTGGAGATCAAAGTCTACGGCACCACGTTCAACGTCCGCTCATACCCTGACGACGACAACTCCTACACCACACTCGAAAGCGGCTCCATATCACTGAAAAAACTCGGGCAGAAGAGCGCGGAGATACACCTCTCCCCGGGCCATCAGGCAATATTCAACAAGAACGACTCCACCCTCACCATGGCAACCGTCAATCCTGAGGTAATCACCGGATGGCGTCACGGCAGATTCGTGTTTGAAGGACAGACCCTCCTCACCATAATGCAGGACCTCGCACGATGGTACAACTTCAAATTTGAATTCACCGATCCGGCCCTCGCCGCCATAAAGTTCAACGGCAACATCCCGCGCTACGCCGACTTCAACACCGCCATCACCATCCTCGAGAACTGCGGCGACATATCATTCGGCATCTCCGGCAACAAGGTCACAATATCCCAGCTGAAATAAAGAAACCTTCCAATCAATAACCCAATTATCACATTATGAGAATTATTCTATCATTCGTTGCAGCACTGCTGTTGCCGATAGCCGCACTGGGCCAGAACTACAGTGCGACATTCAAAGGCAACAGCCTCAGAAGCACCCTTGAAGTGCTGACGAAAGCCACCGGCTACGACTTCGTCTACAAGACCGGTCTTGTAGGGCAGATCGACCGGACTGTGACAGGCGAGTACACCGACATCCCCCTCGAACAGCTCCTCGACCTCACCCTCACCGACCAGCTCGGGCTATCCTACAAGATCGTCGACAAAACCATATCACTGTTTGAGGACAACTCCCACGCCAACACTGCGGCATCGACAATCACCGGAACAGTCACCGACAAGGCCGGCGACCCTCTGCCGGGCGTGACAGTCCTGCTGAAGGGCAACCCCAGGCACGGCACAAGCACCGACATCGACGGCCGCTACACCCTCACACTCCCCAGAGGGACAAAGAATCCCGTGCTCGTGTTCTCGTTCGTGGGCATGGAGCCGAAGGAGCTTTCCACGCGCGGACGGTCATCAATGAATGTGACTCTTGACGAAAGCCCCGAGACACTTCATGACGTGGTGGTGACCGGTATATTCCGCCGCAACAAGGAGCTCGCCACCGGTGCGTCCACCACATTCTCGGCCAAGGAGCTTAAGCAGATGGGCAATCAGAACCTGCTACAGAGCCTGCGCACACTCGACCCCTCCATCAAGCTCGTCGACAACAATCTCGCCGGATCCAACCCCAACGCGCTCCCCGAAGTGGAACTGCGCGGTGCCAACGGAATCACCGACCTCGACGCCAACTATACGGGCAACCCCAACCAGCCTCTGTTCATCCTCGACGGTTTCGAGACCACTCTGCAGAGGGTTATGGACATGGACCCCAACCGCGTGGCCTCCATAACAATACTTAAGGACGCATCGGCCGCCGCACTCTACGGTTCACGCTCCGCCAACGGCGTGATCGTCATCGAGACCTTGGCACCCGAAGGGGGACGCATACGCGTGAGCTATGCCGGCGACTACGCGGTAGTGACCCCCGATCTCCATGACTACGACATGCTCAACGCCCGCGAAAAGCTCCAGCTGCAGGTCGACGCCGGACATTTCGAAGCAAAGGACAACACCAACTACAACCAGCTCCAGGACTACTACCACCGGCTGAAACGCAACGTGGAGGAAGGGGTCGACACCGACTGGCTCGCACAGCCCGTGCACACCGTGTTCGAACACCGCCACAACGTAAGGCTCGAAGGTGGCGACAACACCGTGCGCTACAGCCTCAACCTCACCGCACGCAACGCCCCCGGCGTGATGAAAGGATCCGGACGCACCGGATACGAAGGCGGGATGTTCCTCTCCTACCGCGTGAAAGGACTCATATTCAAGAACGACCTTCAGCTCACCTACAACGACGCCGACAACTCACCCTACGGAAGCTTCTCCACCTACACATCCATGAACCCCTACCAGCGTCCGTGGGACAAGGACGGAAAGCTCGTGAAAAAGTTCGACAAGGATGTGCCGAGATACTTCACGGCCTACAACCTCAACCCCCTCTATGACGCCGAGCTCAACACCTCCGACAACGAGAACTACTTCAATTTCGTCAACAACTTCTCGCTCGAATGGAACATAACCGATTTCCTCACCCTCATGGCCCGCGTGAGCATCTCGCGCCAGACAGGCGAGACCAACTACTTCCTGCCGGCCCAGCACTCCAAGTTCGCCGACATGGGCGATCCTGTGAGCGATCCCGAGGAATACATGCGGCGCGGAGAATTCATATGGGGCACAAGCAAGATATTCAGTGTGCTCGGCGACATAAACCTGCGCTACGGACAGTCGTTCGGAAAGCACAGCCTCTACGCCGTGATGGGTGTCAACGTGTCGCAGACAACCAATGAGACACGCACCATACACGCCGAAGGGTTCCCGAGTCAGAAGATGATAGACATAAGCTTCGCGAAACAGTACTACAAGGACAGCCGCCCGACATCCACCTACAACGTCAACCGTCTGGCCGGCGTACTCCTCACCGCCAACTACGCCTACGACAGCAAATACCTGCTGGACGCCTCGCTGAAATATGACGGCTCATCACAGTTCGGAGCCAACCAACGCTACGCACCCGTATGGTCAGTGGGCGCGGGATGGAACCTGCACAAGGAAAGCTTCCTCGAAGGCGGGGTATTCAGCCAGCTGAAACTCAGAGGCTCCTACGGTGTGACAGCATCGCAGAACTTCTCCCCCTATCAGGCCATTCGCAAATACACCTACAACATCGAGCACCAGTATGCCGGCATCATACCCGCCTACATGATGGGCCTCGGCAACGACGACCTGAAATGGCAGCAGACCAAAGTGATCAACGGCGGCACCGACATAGGCATGTTCAATGACCGTCTGAGCGTATCGTTCGACATCTACAAGCGTCGCACCACCAACCTGCTCGCCTCGGTCACCATAGCTCCGTCGCTCGGCTTCCCATCCTACACCGAGAACATCGGCGAGACCGAGAACAACGGCTATGAATTCTCGTTCCGCTATATGTTCCTGCGCGACGTGTCACGGCGTCTGTACTGGAGCGTAAACTTCTCAGGCAACCACAACTCCAACAAGATCACCAAGATCAGCAACGCCATGAAGAAACGCAACGAGGACGTCATAGAGAAAGCCTACAAAGAGGGCACAACGACTCCGCTGCTGCTTTATCAGGAGGGCAACTCGGTGACCAGCATATATGCCGTGAGGTCGCTCGGCATAGACCCCGCCAACGGAATGGAGATGTATCTCACCAAGGACGGCGTAAAGACCTATACATGGAACTCCGCCGATCAGGTATGCGTAGGCGACACACGCCCCACTATGGAAGGAGTGTTCGGCACATCGCTCAACTGGGGCGACTTCAGCTTCAGCGCAAACTTCCGCTACAGCTTCGGAGGCCAGGTGTACAACTCCACACTCGCTGACCGCGTGGAGAACGCCAACCTTTACCAGAACGCCGACCGCCGCGTCTATGAACAGCGATGGAGAAAGCCCGGCGACGTGACCATGTTCAAGGATGTAAAGGACACGAGCCGCACACGCCAGACCAGCCGCTTCGTGCAGGACAACGACTATATATCATGCGAATCCATAAGCATCGGATACGACATAACCTCACGAAAGGTGCTCAACTTCATAGGAGCCGAACGCCTGAGAGTGACCGGCTACCTCAACGACATATGCCGCTGGTCCACCGTAAAGCAGGAACGAGGACTTGACTATCCGTTTGCCCGCCGCTATGCATTCTCCCTCAATGTTTCATTCTAAAGATTCCCGAACACAATGAAAAAATCCAACTTATTCATATGCCTGCTGACAGGAGTGCTCACCTTGCTGTCTGCCACATCCTGCGAGGACTGGTTCGACGTGGACCCACGCACCGAAATCAAGGAAAGCGACCTGTTCAAGGACGAAAGCGGATTCTTCGATGCCCTTACAGGTGTCTATTCCATCATGGGACGGTCAAGCCTTTACGGCGACGAGCTCACCATGGGATCGATCGACGCGATCACACAGATCTATTATATAGGCTACAACACAGCCCACCCGCTCTACTACATGTCGACATTCGAATATGAGAACACCCGCGTGAGGCCGGCAATCGACGCCATGTGGTCAGGCATGTACGAGGCCGTGGCCAATGTCAACAATCTGCTCGCACATATCGCACAGGCCGACCGCAACATGTTTGAAAGCAACAATTACGAACTCATCAAAGGGGAGGCTCTTGCCCTCAGGGCATACCTGCACTTCGACCTGCTGAGGCTGTTCGGACCGTCGTTCAGGATGGACAAGGACCGCAAATGCATCCCGTATGTCACCACAGTCTCCAAGCAGAACACCCCCTACAGCTCTCCGAAGGAGGTCGCGGACCTATGTCTGCGCGATCTTCAGGAGGCCGAAAAACTGCTGGCCGACGATCCTGTTAAAAACATCATACAGGACGAAGAGAACATCTACCGGATGAACCGCAGGACACGCATGAACCTCTACGCCACACAGGCACTGATGGCTCGCATCTACCATTATGCAGGCGACAAGACCAATGCTCTCCGCTACGCCGGGACTCTCATTGACAACGAAAACCTCAAACTTATCACCTCCACAATGGGTGTAAAGAACGACCGCGTGATATCCTCCGAATTGCTCTTCGCCCTGTTTGTCGACAATCTTTCCGACTGGGCCGACAATCACTTCAGGCACAGCAGCTACGGCTACGACTATTATCAGATGCAATTCTATATGGACGAATTCTTCGACAAGAACGCCGGGACAGGAAGCGACGTACGCTATGACGCTCAGTTCGACATCGACGGCTCCAACATGAAACTCAGCAAATATCTCTCTAAGGACGCCGACAGCTACAACGCAAAGTTCCGCGTGCCCATGCTTCGCCTGTCAGAGATGTACTACATCGCCGCCGAATCGACCGACGACATAGACTATGCATCCGATCTTCTCAACAGCGTGCGCCGCGCAAGGGCCCTGGAGCCTATCACATATGCCGACTTCAATGCCGTCGAAAGCTATCTGACCCGCGAATACCGCCGCGAGTTCTACGGGGAAGGACAACTGTTCTTCCGCTACAAATGGCTTGATTCCGACAACATCGCCGACGGATATCTCATAAAGAACGTTTCGTCACGCAAAGAGAAAGTGTACATGCTCCCGCTTCCTGATCAGGAAAAGGAATTCGGAGGCACAGCCGACAAGTGACTGCGACAAAATGACCAATCCATCTGAAACAAAAATTTTTCCGACCATGTCAAAATTAACATACATCATCGCACCGGCCGCACTCCTGGCGGTATCGGCACTGACAGGATGCTCCACCGACGAGATTGATACATTCAACGGAGGCGCACAGGTCTACTTCGAGCGTGTAGCAGGCTCCGGAACCGCCGACAGCCTCACCTACTCGTTCGCGGTACAGCCCGCCGGACTCATGACCGACATTGTAGAGATCCCCATAGTAGTGACCGGAGAGGCTGCCGGATATGACCGGAAGGTCAATATCGAAGTGGCCCCCGAGTTGTCGACCGCCACGGAAGGTGACGAATACACCCTCCAGCCGGCCATAATACCCGCAGGCGCATTCAAAGGCGTCCTGAAGGTAGAGGTAAGGCGCACACCGGCCATATCCGAAAAAGAGCGTCACGTCACATTCCGGATACTCCCCTCCGAAGGGCTTGGCATCGACGTGACCCCCAAATGGATAGACTACAAGCTCAAGATCAACGACATCCTCACCCGTCCGCCGAGATGGGTCTACGAATGCCAGCCATACTTCGGTGTGTACAGCAACGTCAAGTACCGCTTCATAATCGACACCCTGGGCATATGGAACTTCCCCGACAGCGGCGAAAACGCCATATCGCGCGGACAGATGTATTTCTATCAGGACAAGATGAAGTCCGCCCTCAGGCAGTGGGAAAAGGACAACGGCGGTCCGATGCTCGACGAGAACGGAAATAAGATAAGCTTCTAACCTCACACTCCAACACATCTATCCGAAAACAATGAAAACAGACATAAAATTTCTATATGCGGCCTTTGCAGTCTCGCTCATGTCCGCATCATGCACCGAGGACAACGGCAACTACGACTACACCGACATCGGGACCGTCACCCTCGAAATAGAAGCCGATCACACCGTAATGTACGGCGAACGGCTTCAGATGGAACCCAAGAAACTGAAATTCGAGAACACCTCCGAGGCCGACTACGACTGGTCATGGGAGATAGCCCCCAGAGTGACCAACTCCGTGCCGCAATACCGCGAGATAGCCGACACCAAAGTGCTCGACATCCCGGAATTCCAGTCCGAGATAGGGTCATATACCCTCAGGCTGAGTGCCATACACCGCAGCACAGGCGTACGCACCATGGCCTACTGCGACTTCAAGGTCGACAACGGACTGTCACGCGTGTATCTGCTCCTCACCAGGCAGCCCTCGGGAGAGTTCGACCTCGAAGCCGTGACATACCCCGGAGGCATAGCCCGCTACCACCAGTATTCGCTCATGAACGGACAGACGATACCTGACGCCGAACGCCTCTTCTACCTCAACCCCTCCTCAAGCCGTGACGAACGCCTCTATGTGGCTCTCTCCGAAGGCTGCCAGGCCCTCAGCCCCATCGACCTGACATATCAGGGAGACGCATCGGCTCTTTTCTTCGACACCCCCGAGCGCGTGCACGTGACATACATGTACACCGACGTTATGGACGGCAAGGATCAGTTCATGGTGAACGACGGAGGCATATACCACACCAACAACTGGCAGACGCCTTACAAAGCCAAGGTGCGCTGCGCGCTCCCCGACGGATCCGACTACAGCATAACCGGCACAGGGACAATCCAGAACTCCAGCGGAAGGGCCCGATATGCATGGTATGACGGACTCAACGGACGTTTCATCGAATGGAACTTCGGCTACGGAGCCAATTACATCCAGCCGCTCACCACCACATCCGGTGTGGCACAATCGGCATTCGACCCGCAGAATATCGACAAAAAATTCGTCACCTCCATATGCGGAAAGCCTGACCGCATGTGGGTGCTCTTCGAGGATGACGGAGGCGACCTGTGGCTATACACATTCAAGGACGGTGCCGGCGTGTACTACAATGTGATAATCCAGCCGGCCGAGCCGCCGCTGAAGCTTGACGACACAACCGCCGCACTGTTCAGGCGCGCCTCAGCATTCTGTGCGGTCAAGAGTGCCGACAAGTTCTACTATGCTGTCGACAACAACATATGGATATACAACGCAGCGACCCACAGGACCGAGGCCGAGCCGTTCTACACATCCCCCGACCCCGCCATGCGCTTCTCCAAGATCAACTACGAGACAAGCTACAACCCGGAAGTGACATTCGCCGGCAACAGCAACGGGCACGGCACATTCTTCCGCATCAGGGTCGACGACCTCGGACGCATAGCCAATCCCACAGAGACATTCCCCGAGCCCGTGATGTCCTATGACGGATTCGGCGAGATCACCGATTTCGTATTATTACTGTCCGCTAAACCATAAAATAGTGAGTCCAACTTCTTGAACGGCAGAAGTTGGGCTTACTTTTTGTATAGGATAAGCCCCCTCAGTAGTTTTCAAGGACTTCGGGGGGCGATTCCGAAGCTTCGGCGAGCATGATTTTCAGGTCTGCATCGGGCTGATTGAGGAACTTTTCGAGATTAAGGTAATACATCAGAACGATTCTCACGATTGTAGCCAGTCCCGAGAAGCTCCAATGCCTGTTCAAGGTGCTTTGCAA